>JAEIGA010005896.1_pt1 | contig 18639 bp, 8 predicted proteins | sample 9270691 | NCBI WGS metagenome assembly JAEIGA01 (sample SAMN17057246, study PRJNA624740) | gut metagenome | biome: biome; isolation source: fecal sample | host: Bos grunniens | place: China: Xizang | collected 2019 | reverse complement strand
TGCAGAAACTTATTTCTCTTGCTTCGCCTTATGCACCTCTTGACGGTATCAATGAAGCAGGTGTTTCTTGTGGTATCTATATGTCTTATCAGGGCAAAGAAGATGAAGTTGTTGCAACAAATCAAATGACAGATAAGCCCGACCTTACATCTACAACAATGCTCAGAATGATTCTTGATTATGCAGGAAGTGTAGATGAGGCGGTTGAACTTGTTAAACAGTATGACCTTCATGATAGTGCAAATACTTCATTCCACTATATGGTAGCAGACAGCACCGGCAAATCTGCAATTCTTGAATGGGTTAATGCGACTGATGAAACCGATACAGACGGAACAAAGCGTGAACTTAAGGTTTATTATAATACAGACGATGCTATTCTTGGAGAAAAAGAAGACGCAAATCAATTTCAGTATATAACAAATTTCATTGTAACTCCAAATTATTACACCAACGAAAAGGATATGAAAGGTTTTGACAGATACAATGCAATCGAGAACAAAATCAATCCTGACGGAAGTAATATAAACGGTGTTATTTCCGCTGAAACTGCTATGGATGTTTTGGAATTAGTAGGCAGAAGAAAATGGGATGCATCAAACGGTGAATCCGATAAAAACACAATTACAGTATGGTCAGCTCTTTACAACCTTACTGATAAAACTGTAACTTGGGTTAGCAATGAAGAGTTTGGAAACGAAAAGGCTGTGTTTGCATTTGATTTTGAGTATTTGAAATAAAAAGGAAACACGGCAAAAGCGAAACCCTGCTTGGTGCCGGTATATGGGGCACTACCGATACAGATGATGATAGTAGTTCTGTAATCAGTTGTTCAAATAGTAGCATAAACCATAATACTGCTTCTGTATCTACTCCAAAGAGGTTCTGCGTAAAATCAATATTTATTTTCTGCCCTATTGCACACTTTTTCACAATTCTCAGCAATTGGGACAGATATATTGTTGATATCAAATTCGCATCTGCCCTTTTTCGTGGGTAGAGTAGCTGTTCAGGCGCAAAATTTGCAGTTTTCCGTGATTTTAGGAAGTCACTCTCACTGGCATCCCAAAAAGCGATACGCCACCTGGCAAGGAAGTCTTGCTAAGTGGCGTATTCTTGTAATTTCACGTTTTCCGTGAGAATGAGTGGTGGAGGCGAGGGATGACCGTAAGCTATCACGGAAGCGGGGATATGGATGTAGAAAGCATCACGCCTGCTACGCCCGGGATGATGACTACATCCATATGCAAAATTCCATTAAATATTCAACATACCCTGCCGTATTCCATCCACACAATGGTTCGAATCGCAGCAGGGTATATAGTTCTGAAGAGCGAAGAGGTATATTATGCTGTTCAGTTTTATTCTTCCGTGGTGTCAGGAGCTTCGTTGTCGCGGCATAGAAGCTCGCGAAGCTTGGCAGGGGCCAAATCTTCGTTTTCCTGTAAAAGCTTCACCGCTGCAGCTGTTATTTTACCCGCAGCATATGACGAACCGCTGTCCGTTTTATCGGCACCGCTCAGTGTCAGAATATGAACATCTTCACCCACAGCGAAAGCATTTACCCACTGACCCCTTTGTGAAAATTCCGATATTGCTGCCCCATCGGAAGTAAGTGAACCTACAGCTAAAACAGTTTCATAAGCCGCAGGGTAGTAAATCTGCCCTGGATTTTCTTTATAGTCGTTTCCGGCGGAAGCAACTATGAGAACACCCTTCTCTTCCGCATATTTTACGGCAAGGCGTACCGCTTCTTTATCAAGAACAAGACCTGCGCTGATGTTGATTATCTCGCAATCGTAAACATCCACCGCATCACGGATCATCTGCGCGAAGGTGTCACTGTCCACAAACGATATTTTTCCCTTATCGTATGCGTTGCTGACAAGCGGAACGAGAATAGCGTTCTCTGTATTCTCCATAATAATGGAAGCTACAGCCGTACCGTGACCGTAGGTATCTGCTGTTGTTTGTTCGGGATCGAGATAGTTTGCGCCCTCTCCTATGCTTTGGGCAGGAATTGCATCTGTGGAAATTCCTGTGTCAATAATTGCTACTCTAACCGTGCGTGGCGGTACTTCTTCGTCTGCACATGATCCAAGAAGAACAATAATGGAAAGAAGCAAAAGCGCGATTGTTTTTTTCATAAAAGGATTCATATGAATCTCCTTAATAGATATTACAGAGGTGTCGGATCACTCCGACACCTCTGCTTTTCGGGAAAATCAATACATATCGCTGAACGTTCCGCTAAGAGGCTTGATAGCCGCCAGCTTGTCGTTAAGCTCGGGCGTAATGTCAATGTTACCCGTTACCGTGCCGGTAAAGGTCAGAGCATTTGTACCGTAGCCCGAAACGTATGTCCAGTTGTTTGCGGGCAGACCGGAGATGGTGCCAACGCTCACATTAGAGGCGCTCTTAACGATCTCGTTGAACAGTACAGTAATAGTGATCTTATCACCCGGCTTATACTGACCGAATGCCATACGCGCCAAGCCCGTCTGCGTGGGTTCAGCACCGTCGTAAGGCTTGGTATATGCTGTAACAGAACCTGCAGTCCACCTATTGGGTGATGCACCGCTTGTAGCATACTGCAATCCGATTTCGGTAGTAGATGACGGCATTGGAACAACAAAGAAGCCGTTGTTATTATTAATAGACTTGTAATAATTGCTATCAATAGTATATGTATTCAACTTGAGATTACCCTGGGCCTTCTTAGCAGGCAAGTGAAGCTTTGCGAACCAGTAACTCATAAGGTTATCGCCTTCACCATCGTATTTCCAATAACCGATAACTTTTCCGCCATACCACAGGTTAATCTCCTGGAAGCATTCTTCATTCTCTTGAAGGTCCATATTTGTATAGAAACCAAGCTGTGCACCTACAAGGCCAAGATAAAGCTTTTGTGCTAATGTATAGCTGCTCGCAAGACCGATCTTTCCGGCAACAGTTGTAGCGCCGCTAAATTCAAAGCCGTTATTTTTTACCGTGATACTGCTTGAAAAGATTTTATTTCCAACCCAATCGCCGTATACAGTATTCATTTTGTAGGTATCACCTTGTTTGATGGTGTAACGACAAGATGTATTACTTCCCATCTCACCTGTATAAGCGGTATGAACTGTATTTACTACCTTGTAAATTTCAGTATCAAAGTAACGGTCTATACCGTCTGTGTAAGTTGCGATATCCTTATCTCCTACCCAGTAGCCTATCTGATGAACTGTAAAGGTCTTGGAGAAGGTGCTCTTGTCAAACGTTGCGTATACATCCTCACCACCAACATGGATGAAGTGAATGCGCGCCGCGGTTCCACCGTAAGCCGTACCGTTTACAGTGCGGTAGTATACGTACTGTGTATCCGTAGTGGCTTCGGTACCTGCCGGCAGGGTTCTTTCGATAGTATAGGTTACTTTAACTCCCGTGGTATCAGCCGCTGTGGTAACCGTGCTGCTCAGCGTGAAGATACCGCCATGTGCCCACCTTGCAGTGTAACTTCTGTCCCCGATGCTCGATTTAACGATGGTCGTTATCTGGTTGCCAAGATCATCGAACCAGCCAAGGAACTGATAGCCTTCCTTGATGTCTGTGGGAGCCTCAAGGGTGATGTCATCGCTCCATACGTTGTAGCTTGCCGGGTTGTTGTGTACTGTTGCACCGGTACCGATATTGTAGGTGATGGTGTACTCATTCACGCCCCAAACAGCGTACAGCGTGATATTGCCGCTGGGAGTCAGACTGCTTACAAGCTGACCGTCAGTATAAAGCGGAGCCTGAGCATCCTGCTCGGTATGCCAACCGAGGAAGGTGTGTCCTCTGTAACTGAAGCCCATCTCCTCAAACGGCTTCAGGTTAGTGTTGGAGCCGTAAACCATAAGCTGTGTAGACTCGCCGAGAGCACTACCGTCACGGAGATTATTGTTGAATGTTACAGAGTAGGGGTTAGCATCCCACTTCGCGTAGATGTTGATGTTGTGCGCTTCGTTTACGGTATAGCTGCCTGTAATCGGCACAGTGAGCATCTCGTCAGCATACCAGCCAGCGAAGTTATAGCCTACACGGTCAGTCGTAAGTGCCTCAAACACAAGCGTTCTGTCAAGAACAGTAAACTCGGTGGGATTCAACGGATTGTTGGGTACTTCAAACAGATTCTGATAGGAAACGGTGTAAACTACCGGCTCCCAGATACCGTACAGATGAACAGTACCGTTTGCTTCTATGGTAAGATTGGAAAGCTTCGCGCCGTTAGTGTAGATGGCATCGCCGTTTGCTTCAGTTGCCCAACCAACAAAGCTGTAACCGGTGTAGGTCGCATTATGCTTGGTGAGCGCTGTGCGAACGTCATAGGTAAATGTCTGTGTAATAACATCTGCCGTGTTGTTATTAAGATGCATCTTAACGGTGTAGGTGTTAGCCGTCCACTTAGCGTAGAGTGTAACAGCACCTGTGCTTCCGCCTGCAATTGCGGTGATGGGCTCGGTGAGAGCTTCATCCGTGTACCATCCGCCGAATGTGTAACCATCTCTTGTTGCAGGTGCAAACTCGATATCAGGGCTTTCCGAGGTATAGTAGGTTACGTTATCGGGATGGTTTTCACCGCCGTTTAACTTGTAGGTGATAGAATAGGTGTTAAGCTTCCACTGAGTGATAAAGTTGAGGTTCTGCGCAGGCATGGTTGCGGGAACTTCTGCACCCCAACCACCAAAGGTGTAGCCGTCGCGAGTACCTGCATCCGGAACCGTTATAGCGGAACCGTAATCAAGGCGAAGCTCTTCAATGAGCATACCGTTTTCACGGTAGAATGTCACCTTGTAGGTGTTGATCTGCCAATTTGCGGTGTAAGAACGATCACCGGTAGCGCCGTCGAGAATTACGTCGCGTACGGGCTCATCTTGACCTGCAAAGGTCCAACCGAGGAACGTGTGTCCCTCCTTGGTGGGTTCCTTGATAGCAATAACCTTTTCTACATTATAGTCAGTGGGATTGAGCGAAGAATTGATACCGCCGTCAAGCTCATAGGAGATACTATATACGATAAGCTCCCAATGAGCGTAAAGCGTATGATCATCCGCCGTCTTAACGGTAGAGGAAGCGGTAATCTCATCGCCGTGAGCAGCACTTGTGTACCAGCCGGTGAACTCATATCCTGCCTTTTCGGGAGCAGGGAGAGTGCCGTAAGCATCGTCGAATGTAACCGTTCTGCTTTCAAGAGCCACTCCGTTACCCATATCAAAGGTTACGGTGTAGTTGTTGGCAGTCCAGTTCATTACATAGGTGAGATCCTCCGCAGGCATGGTCTGCAAAGGCTCTGTCGCCCACGTACCTGTGTAACCGGGTTTAACTGCGGTAGGTGCAACGATCGTCGCGCCGTAGCTTACGGTTCCTGCCGTGTATCCTGCATCGGCACTGCCGCCGTCAAGATCCCAAGTCAGGGTGTACTGATTTCTCTTGTAGCGATATTCCACCACGTTCTCGTCAGAGCTGTTGGTGATGGTGATCGTGTCAGCGTCGGGAGCGGTGAAGCCCTCGTATTCCTTAAGTTCAGGAGTTAAGGAGCTGTCCATCGTTGCCGTACCGGTAACAGTGTCGGCAAGCTTGTAGCTTCCGTCCAGTGCCTCCTGGTAATGGTATACGGTATAGCCGTACTCGCCGGCTTTCCAGTGTGCGTAGAGTGTCGCCGTAATCGCGGGCATAGTATTTGCAGTCACAGACGTGCCATTCTCAAGATACCAGCCGGTAAAGCCATAACCTTCTCTCTGCGGTATAGGCAGAGTAATCGGTGCGCCGTACTCGTCGGCAATAGTCTCGGAAGGTGTCACGCCGTCCTCATAGTGAAGTGTCAGCGCAAAGGAAAGTCTGGTGTACATATACTGTACGACAAGCGATCCGTCGGGTGCGATGGTGCAGGTCTGAACTGTGGGAGCACGGAAGCCCTCGTAATCCATAACCGCAGGTGTTATTGCTGTATCGGTCGTACCGGTGAAAATTTCTCTCTTTTCGAGAGTATAAGTGCTCTCGTGGAGATCCTGCAGGTAATGTTCTACAACGTAGGGCGTATTGGTATTTGCTTTCCATACAGCGTAGAGAGTCATATTACCGGTGGAGCCTGCAGGGATATCGGTAACTGCCGTATCACCGGTTGCTTCGGTGAACCAGCCCATGAATTTATAACCGGTTCTCGTCGGCTCGGAAAGAACAACTGTGTCAAGAACAGTATAAGTCCCCGGATTGCCGGAAGCGTTCACACCGCCGTTCATCACGTATTCCACAGAATAAGTGTCAAGCTTCCATACAGCATAGAGATTGATCACCTTACCGGGTGCACTTTCAAGATTAACCACCCGTTCTGCGTCGCTGAACGCAACGGAGCCTTCAGCCGATCTTGCCCAACCCATAAAGGTGTAACCCGTGCGGACAAATTCATTTGTGGGAAGCACCTTCTTAAGGTCATAAACCATAGCAAGCGATTCCATTTCGCCCTCGCCGCCGTTTGCATTGAAGCGGATTTCGTAGGGATTGGGTACATATCCGGCGTAAAGCTCGATGTCACCGTAGCTTCCTGCTGCGATCATAACTACCGCCTCACCCGAGAAGTCATCGTTTTCAAACCAACCGGTGAAGGTGTAGCCTTCCTTATCCTCAGGATTCATAAGATTGATCGCGCCGGATTCAATCGTATATGTGAGAGGATTGGAATGTGCAAGCGAATCGTTGTAAGTGATAGTATAAACCGTGGGCTTCCAGGAAGCATACAGAACAACATTCTGATCCTTCTCGGTGCCGAGATTTGCAGCAGATTCCTTATCTGCATAACGGACACTGCCGTTTCTGATGACGGACCAGCCCGCAAAGTCGTAACCCGTACGCAGGAACGTGTTAGCGTACAGCGTGGAGGTTACGTCATATACCATCGGCTGTACTTCCATTTCGCCGGTACCGCCGTTGGCGTCAAAGGAAACGGTGTAATCGTTAGCCTGCCACTTTGCGGTATAAGTCGTATCTTTACCTGCCATGCTGTCAGAGAATGCAGGCGACCATTCTACAAGCGTATAGCCCTGACGGCGTATGTTCTCGGGAAGGCTGACAGATGCACCGTAGTATACATCATATACAAGCGACTCTTCACCGTTTGCCAAGTCAAACGTCAGCTTATAGGAATGTCTTTGATAATTTACCTTAATGATGGTTTTGCCATTTGGCAGTACTGTGGGATCCTCACCCTTTGCGGTAAGATCCTCACCGCCTACGGTAATGTTCTTGAAGGAAACTCCGTTTTCGATCTCGTAAAGCTCATCGGCATTTACAAGCTCGCCGTTGCCGTCAGCCAAAGTAGCACCGTTTCTGAGCATCTCTTCTGTAATAACGTAACCGGTAGTTCCGCTGTAAGCAGCGAAGTCCTGCATTACATAGCGGCCGTCGGACTGCTGTACATAATACTCAACGCGGTAAGAGGTTGCAGGATCTTCCATCCACTGTGCGGTGTAAACTACGTCCTCTTCGCCCATATAAGGATCGATCTCTCTGTCCCAACCGAGGAAGATGTAGCCGTTTGCCGCAAACTGAGGCTCGGTAACTCGTCCGCCGAAGTCAAGCTCATAGCTTATAACGTCGCCGCCGACAATACCGGGATCAAATGTAACGGTATGTGTCTGCAGATCGTAGTAGTAACGCTGTATGGTGCTGCCGTCGGGAAGGATCTCGATCGCTTCTGCCATCGGGGTAATATAGCCCTCATAGGTTTCGGTTGCGGGAGTTACTATATCATTTGTGGTACCGGTCATATATTCCGTATATACAAGATTGTAGTCCGGAGTACCGATTATCTGCTGATAGTGCTCAACAACGTACGGTGTGTCGGTGGAAGGTGTCCACATCGCATAAACGTTAGCATCTGCGTTGGGCATCTTTACAGGCCACTCATAGGGAGTTGTAAATTCGCTGTCCGCATACCAGCCCGCAAAATCGTAACCGTCCTTTACCGGATCAGCAGGCACTTTAACTTCACTGTCGTATCTCTGATTGATAATAGAAATATAGCTGCCTCCGTTGGTGTACGGCACGATAACGTAACCGTCACGCAGGTTATCCCAGTAGAGCGGGATTTCACGCTGAATAGGCTTGGAGGTAAATGCAAGAGGATATGCGATCCATGTAATGGTCATAGTTCCCTCTTCCTTTACCGAGCCCTCGGGAGGAGTTACACTTAATGTGTTGGTTGTGGGATCATAGTTGAATGCAGGGTTGTCGATTGAAATCACGAAACGTGTTTCGTCGCTGTAAACAGCCGACTTCATATCGCCGCCCTTCATATCAAGATATTCCATCTTGAAAAGATCGTTCGAAAGAACTGTCGAGCGTATGTACTGCTTTAGCTTGACCTCGGGTGTTTCGGCTTTTGGGGTAACGAAGTCCTGAACGCAGTCCTCCTTGCCTATACTCCAGAACGGCCACTCCTTATCGACAAGCGTTATTTCCTTCGAAGCAAGACCTCCGAGCGCACTTGCCTTGAAGTCCACCTCGAGATATGCGCCTACCTCAATCATCAGCGCACCGCTGTAACTTTGCGCACGCCCCGCTGATGCCGTATACTTAAGCTCATAGTAGAAATAGCCCCAGAGCTTTGCGTATACGCCGGCCTCCGCCTCAAATCCTACGGAAGCAACCTTTGTTGAGAGAAGTCCGATAGCGAATTCGACTGCGACGCCCGCCTTGATACCAAGATGTCCCATCGCATAGAATGTGAATTCATAGGTTTCTTCCTGAATGTCAATAACGTCATTGCTTACAGTCCCGGCGAATACGTTGATGTGGTAGAGATATCTCTTACCGTTCATGTACTCAAACTCAAAGCCGACAGAAACGCTCGCCTTGACCTGTACTACGAAGTTCGCTTCGAACTTGATTGCAATTATCGGGAGAGCCGGCGGAACACGGAGTTCCTTGCTGACAAGTTCCTTTTCGATGATATTTACCCACTCGGCTTCGCTTTCCAGCATTTCCTTGTACTTCTGCTGGAGCGCATTGTTTATGGTTTCGGCGCCTTCATCGTCGCCGTCGCCCTCTTCCTCATCTTTGGCATTGAGGATCTCTTTGATCTGGCTCGCAATATCAATGCCTTTTTCGATCTTTTCCGTTATCTGATCTATCTTACTGGAAGTGCCGGACTTCTTATCGTCCTTGTCGTCTTCCTCTTCTTCCTCTTCCTTTTCCTTGGTGATCATCTGTGCATCTATCTCGATGCCTGTGTAATCGAAGAGGTCTACGTTAGCTGTTACGCGATATTCGGCGATGTACGGGAAAATACCCCATACTTTCCAGATAGCTTCACTGGATGCGCCGATAGAAAGACGCATTTCCTGCTCAAACGAACCGGTAACGGTGATCTCCAGAGTAGCATCGCTGTTAGCGGAAGGCTGAATTGTGATCTTTATGCCAACATCAAGCGTCAGACGAAGTCCCGAATAACCGCTGAAGTGTTTAAGTGAGGTGGAGATGGATGCTTTCAGCTTTTCTGTTTCAACAGACACCTTATTGCCGTCTGCCATCAGACGGATTTCTTCGGGAGAAAGCGGTGTGCCGTCGTCGAGTGTAAAGCGTACATCGTTTATATTAACGTCATCCTTCCACTCGGTGAAGCTGTCGGTTGCAAGCGCAAGGGATGCGAGATAGAGAGCCGCTTCTTCTGCGAAACCGCTTTCAACTGCGTGCTGCTCAATGGCAGACTCAAGCTCATCGGTGTCAACCCCTTCAAGAAGCTCGGAGCCCTGAACCTGATCCTGGACATAAATGTCCATAGCCTGCTCTACTTCTTCCCAAGTAACAGTCACATATGTAATAACGGTTACATCCGCGCCGATTTCAACATCCTCGATCAAAGCATATCCCTGTGCTGTTTCACTTTGACCGATAACGCCCGTATAGAAGAGCATATAGTCGCCAATATCCACTGTTGTCTGCGAGTCAAGCTCCATATATGCATACACGTCAGCGGAGAAATCAAGGTGCTTGTTTTCAAGCGTGATCGTGTCGGGAGCGGTATCCTGATCGTGCTCTACCGGTATGGGGAGAACGTCCGGAGTAAAGATAACCTGCTCCGCATCGGCGTTTTTATAACTGATACGGTTTCCTTCTACCGCAATTATCTCAACATATGCAAGATCGCCGTTTTCTTCTGCGGTGCTGTCAAGCGTTCTCAGATCAGGACGCAGACCTGCATAGATAGCGGCAACGTCACCAACCTTAAGTTCAAGTGTACCGTTATAGGTAAAGCTACCAGTGGTGAGATCAGCGGGACTAACATTACCATCTTCATCCGCCTCATAAAGAGCAATGCTGAGAGAGTCAACCGAAACTCCGTCATTGATGATATCGCTGACATCCTCCATGGGGATAAACAGCATATCATTGGAGATGGTAAGATTCAGAACCTGTTCTTTCTTTGTGGCGAAGTTGAATTCACGAACCGTGTCAAGCTCACCCTCAAACGAAAGTCTTGTATCATGAAGTGTAATGCGGAAGTTTTTTCCTGCGTCAAAGCCGCCGTTGCCGGAAATCACATAGCTGCCATTACTGCCGGATACAACGAACAGATCGGTCTGACTGCTATCGGCAGCCACCTCAACCTCAATCGCACTCTGCACCTGCTCTGCACTCAGCGTAGGATCGGTGGATATAACAGTAACTGAAAAATCACCATCCACATCCATAGCCGCGGCAAATGTGGGAGATTCCACAGGCTCAAGCGCCTCGGTTTGAATATAGCCTGCATAAAGAGTAGTATTCGAGGTAATAGCGTCACTCTTGGATGCCAGCTTGCTCATACCTTTATCATAGTACCAGCCGGTAAAGATATAGTTTTCGCGATACGGTGTGGGCAGCTCGGAAACAAGCGTACCTTTATCTATCGTTTTCGACTCTATCGGATCTGCACCGTTGGTTACAAATGTAACCTTGCAGGTTTTTGACTGGGGTATGATGATAGGGTAGTTTCCCGAAGGACGGTCAGGATTTGTTGTGCCGCTCTCGTCGGTGGTGTCACCGTCGTCAGCGGTACCATCATCGTCAGTGGTGCCATCACCATCGGACTCGTCATCCACCAACGGATACTCAATGCGTACTCGGTCGCTTGGAACACCAGGTTCCTTGTACCATACATCAACAACTCTGTCCGTACGCATACACACTGTTGCGTTTTCCGCACGGGTGGCATTGCTGTCCGGGTTGAAATTAACTCCGTCACCGTTAAGAAGTCCCTTGCTCCAAAGCTTCAGAACCGCAGTTTCTGCGTAATCGGCGATCTTGTCGTAGTCAGCCGGAACGGTGTCTACCTCGATGCCCGTATCGTATTCTACGTCAAATGCATCAAAATAGCGAACAAAGAACACTGCCATTTGCTGACGTGTGATCAGTGCGTCAGGCGAGAACTGATTCTCCCCGGTACCGCTCGTAATGCCGTATTTTGATGCCCATTCTACATATGGTGCATAGTACGCATTAGAGGGAACGTCAGTGAAAGCAGTATCGCCGGAATAATTTTCCGGATCAACGCCTGCCATACGGCCAAGCACGGTAACAAACATGCCGCGTGTCATTGTGCCGTTTGGATCGAACGTAGTTTCCGAGGTTCCGTTAAAGAAACCGTTGATTCGTGCGTACTGAACAGCATCGTAGAACCAATCGTCTTCCTTTACATCAGTAAAGGGGTTTGACTGTTCCACCGATACTTCATTTCCAAGCGAGTCTGCAAAAACTGCAGTTGGTATAAATGAAAGTATCATGCTGAATGCAAGTAAGAAGCTGATAATCTTTTTCATTTTATGTACCTCTTGAAATTTTAAACATTATATGCTATAATAATTATACACCGTCCCTTAGGGGACGATGCAATACATTTTGAAAAAATATTCTAAAATATCTCAAAAAATTTTTTCTTACATTTGAAGGGAGGATATATTTTATGGATAACAAGAACTTATTTTCCATAGGCGAAATTGCAAAAGCCGTTGGAATTACAAGAAAAGCAATACTGGGTTATGAGATGAAAGGCCTTATAAAGCCTGATAAGAAAGACGGAACCACAGGTAACAGGTATTACACCATTGACACCTTTACGCAAATTCGCACAATCCGTGTGTTTCAGAACTTGGGACTTTCTCTTGATGAAATTCGTGAGTATTTCAGCGGTACCACTGACCTGCAGCCGATGATAGCGCGGCTTGAAAAAATGAGAGATGAACTTAATCTCACCATCGAGAAACTGAAAGAGCGAAGCTATAAAACGAACGACACAATCAAAGAAATTATCATTGAGCCACAGACAATCTACCTTCGTACATATAGCACCGTTACTGTTGCCGACAAAACAAATATACTCCGTGATACGGCACTTGAAGCTATGAAAACATACGGTACTGATACAACAAGGCGTATGTATTTTACCGAGTATTCTGCACAGGCTCCAACAGAGATTTCGTACTGCGTTGCCGTGCCACCTGAAAGTAAAGGCGAATATGTAAAACAAATCCCCGAACTCAAAGCCATTTCGTTCTTCCATCATGGTGCTTATGAGGATATCCCCGAAGCACGAAAAAGACTTATCTCGTATGCAGAAGAAAACAACATAAATCTTTCGGGTACATTCCGCAACCTTTACCTTGAAGGACCGCCGCAGCACAAGGATAAGTCTAAATTTATTACACAGATAATTGCGATAATTGAATAGAAGCAAAAAAGAATGAGCCTCCGAGAATATGAACCGCCCCAAACTTATCGGACAGGGGTAGAGTAGCGGTTCGGGCGCAAAATTTGCAGTTTTCCGTGATTTTAGGCAGTCACGCTCACCGACACACCAAAAAGCGATACGCCACCTGGCAAGGAAGTCTTGCTAAGTGGCGTATTTTTGTAATTTCACGTTTTTCGTGAGAATGAATGGCTACGTCGTACAGAAAAGATGCACAACATAATTGTTTTAATAATCAACAGATAAACCATGACATACTAATTAATTATTGCGTGCTCTTTTTAAAATAGCTTTTTTTAGTTGATCTACTTTTACAAAAGGAGGATCCCCCACAACAAAAACATCTAATGTGTTTGAAGTATAATCCACCATTTTATTAATTAGTGATTTATTGTCAGAAGCCAAAAACGAAACACGACCTTCTTTGTCAATAATTCTGATGGCTCCTCTAACATCATCAGGAAAATCATCAAGGGAGCAATCCTCCGCACGCAGATGAGAGGGAATGGACTCCAAATTCACTTTGGATTCTACAAATCCAATAAGCGCAGGATCTATCCCTACTTCAGTCGCCAATTCATTATGCATATGTTGAATTAACCATTTAGCCAAGAGATACACTGAATCATTTACTGGATTAGCAGTTGAATTAGCGGCAGCTTTAGGTATAATGTCAGTCATAGTAAGCACATGAACGGGCTTTTTTCTTTGATTTAAACATTGCCATAGAACACTAATGTACGGATCATTTGTTTTGGTACAATATTCCCCAATCGTTTGCCACATATAATCATCTGTATATTGGTAAAACTGATCGGTTCCTATAAGTTCAGCTATTGCATCATAATTACTGTAGGGGGTATCTATTCCTGTCAGAACTTTATACTCAAGTGCTTTGGCAACCGCTTCAAATGCTACAGAGGTCTTATGCTGAACAACCTGCGTATAATGAAAATACCTCGCCATCAGAAAGTGTTCAATTGCGTGCTGTCCTCTAATATCAAAAACAACAAGATCAATAGCCCCTTCTGTTCCATTATCTCTGCGAAGGGAACAACGCTCAATTCGCAATTGCTTTAATATGTATTCCAACTCAACATTTCCGAAAGAAACGCCTGCTTGCCTCGAATCGCGTAACAAATAATCTAATCTATCTGCATCTAAGCTTGAATGGAGAAGTTGTGCAAATATTGGTTTGGCTTGAGTATCTCCAATAATGATTTGACCTATTTCATCTGGAGATATTCCTGCTTCCGTTAATATTGCTTGAATCTCAGGATCCTTTTTAACAACTTCAGCCCCCATATGTTCATGATCCTTGGCCTTTCGTTTTTTAAAGTTAGCTATTTCATTTAACAAAAGGCTATTATCATCTATAGGAGTTTCTAATCCTTCTACCATATCATCTGTTGCTTTAACATTATCGATATAGCTGTACACACATTCACTCAAATGAGAAAACGGGAAATGCCCTACATCGTGTAAAAGAGCAGCGATACGTACTTTCTTTGCATCTTCAAGCGAAAAACATATTCCACCATCATCCTCAGATCCATATTGATGATATAGGTGCTCACACATTTTTCCCATAATGCAAAGTACACCTAACGAATGAACAAATCTGGAATGTTCTCCACTTGGAAACACATATGAAGCAAAACCCATTTGACGTATTCGTCTCAAACGTTGCATTGCCTTAGTATCCAACAATTGCACTTCAACTTTGGACAAATTTATACATCCATAAATAGGATCATTAATGATTTTGTAATTAAATTCTTTTGCGTACAAATCAGACATATTGTCACCCCAATTTAAGCTCCGTGTTTGAAAGTATTGTATGTCTGATATGCAATCTTAACATGATCTTCCGGAAATTGAGGCTTTGTAGCTTTCAACTTTTCGATAATCCGTGGTTCAGTATTGTAATCACGTTTGTACCAGTATGCGATAGACGCAAGCAACTCATACCATTGCACTACACTAATTTGTAGATTATTTGTTGATATGACATTTTCCAAATCATTCACTTTTTTTATCATAGATGCAAAAGGTTCTTTAAGTACTTTTCCTTCAATTGCTTCAATACCTTCCGGAATGATCTGATATGCAACTGTTGTTAAATCAGTCGAATACGGGCCATGAATATACCAACTATAGCCATACCCTAATGATAACCCAATGTCTTGCGATAAATATATCTTTTTTTGTAACAAAATCCGTTCACTAATTGTATCTATCGAATAACAGTTCAAATCTCTAAGAGCGACTGCAGTTGCCACATGAGAATTATTCACATGCACACCTCCCCTATGATATATTATATATTATATTTGTTAAAAAATCAATACATTTTAGAAAATTCTGCATCCACTTAGTATTTAAAAATCAATGATTTATTATGTAATTCTATGCATATCTAATAGTGAATACAATTTCTTTATATTCATAATAACACTACTTCACACATTTCTAACAACTCTCTGATTAAATATTCCTACCGTATATTGTGCGGAATATTTTCAGGAGAAATAATAATGAACGCTACATACACTCAAGAACTCAGACAATCTGCCCTCTCACGCCACATCATCGCTGGTGAATCAATCCAACAAATTGCATCAGACACCGGCATTGCAAAAAGCACACTGTACTGCTGGCTTGATCAATTATCCAAAGAACAACACAAGCCTCAGCCAAGGGCCACTTATCTTCTTGAAAAGCGGGTAAAAAAACTCACCGAAATAACTCAAATCCTGCAAAGTGTAGACTGCACTGTACAATCACCCCTGCGAGAAAAGCTTGAAGCAATGGAAAAACTTCATGGGAAGTACAGCGTCCACTCGCTTTGCGATGCTCTTGAAGTTCCAAGAGGTACATTCTACAATCATCTATTTAGAAGCAAAAAGGGAAATACATGGTTTGCAAAGAGAAGAGTCGAACTGAAAAATAGGGTTCAAGAATTATTCTACGAATACCGGCAGGTCCTCGGCGCAGGGAAAATAGCCGCACTACTGAGAGATCAAGGTGTAAAAACAAGTGAAAAATATGTGGCTGAATTGATGCGTGAATTGGGATTGCACAGTGTTCGTATCGGTGCGAAAGCTATATACGAAAAAGAACAACGGAAATTTGTCAATCGCATCAATCAACAATTCAAAGCTTCAAAGCCCAATGAACTGTGGTTGAGTGATGTTACATACTTCCGCTTTGGAGAAGAAACATTATATATTTGCGCAGTACTTGATGTGTATTCAAGAAAAATTGTGGCTTATCGAGTATCTCAAAATAATAGCACTCAGCTCACAAAATCCACATTAAAGCAAGCATATCTTACTCGGTGCCCAGATTCCGGATTGATTCTGCATACAGATCGCGGCAGTAATTATGTGTCCAAAACCTTTTGTACTTCTATGAGTTCTATGAACATAACACAATCCTATTCTCGCACGCGCACACCACATGACAATGCAATGATGGAATCATTTTTCTCCACATTGAAGAAAGAAGAATTGTACAGGACAAATTACCGATCAGTAAGAGACTTCAAGGAATCACTTGCAAAATATATTGATATGTACAATAGCAGTCGTCCTCATTCCGCACTTGGAAATAAGGCGCCGAATTCAATTGAAAATAAATATTATTCCGCGAAAGTCTGTGCTTAATTGTTAGACACAGGGGTTCGAAAACAGTCAGAAATTTTTGCGTTTTGTCAGCAGTTTTTCGCTTTTTTATTTTTGATGTCCGGTATGTGTATAAGCAAGCCCTTCAAAAAGCCCCGTAATTACTGGATAAAATGAAAATGCCCTGCTGCCGTCCGACCCACAGGGGTTCGAATTGCAGCAGGGCATTCATATTACATAACAGCTCTCTTTTTGTACTCGCAGGGAGTCATTCCGGTTTTCTTTTTAAAAAAGCGGATGAAATAGCTTACGTCGTCAAAGCCACATTTCTCAGCGATTGTTGTAACATTATAATAACCGATGTCTAGATATTCTCTGGCATAATATAGGCGGATGCTGTCGCGGTACTGCAGCGGCGCTTCTGTATAGCGCTTTTTCCACTCGCGCCTGAAGTTTGTAACGCTCATGTTGGCAAGCTTTGCAAGATCTTCAAGGCAGATCGGTTGGTCGAAATGCTTATCTATGTACTCCTTTACGAGTACAAGCCTTTGTGTGGCAGGTGAACTGATCTTCCCCGTATAATTGAGGTAAAATGCCGTTAACAGCTCATAGAGACACCCTATTGCCTGCATTTCAAAGCAGGCTTTTCTTGATTGCCATATTCCCGTAAGCCTTTCGAAGCATTGCTTTATGTTTCCTGCGTTTTCGGTTTTCAGCATATAGTATTTTCCGCCCAGGATACCAAGGGTGGAGTTTGCTTTGTTGATATCAAAATTGACCGTCTGGTGACGGAACTCGTTGTCGGTTACAATAAAATATGCGGCATCGGGGGAAAGGAACAGCAGATCTCCGTCGGTAGCCTCAACGGTTTCTCCTCCGTAAAAACGGTATTTCGCCTTTCCGCTTATTACATAAACAATCCCGTAGTGACTTCTGCCGAACGGGTATTCACATTTGTTCACACGGTCAAGCGTACATTCGTGGGCTAAATGAATATTTTTTATATCAACAAAAAAGTTGTCGGTGAAAAGCATAATTGCCTCCTTCAGACATTATGTACCCAGTATATCACATCCCTACTGTTCTGTCAAGAAAAAAGGACAGATTATGCTATAAATTAGCAAATTATCCCTTGAAAACGGTACGTTATTGTACTAAAATTTAAACGAACGCTATTTCGTCTGCTGTAAGGAGCAGAACTGTATAAAAAAGGAGATCATCATGTATAATATTAAATTATCCGATTATGTTCCAAAGCCACAGCCTGCGACCTCAGACCGAATCGTCGCCGCGCATTATTACGCAGCGTGGAAGAAGGGGGCTGCTGAGATCCACGGCGGATTCGACGATCTTCACGGTTATCCGGAGCGTACGCCGCTTATGGGTTACTACGACGAGGAAAATCCCGAGGTCTGCGATTGGGAGATAAAATGGGCTCTGGAGCACGGTATCAACTGCTTCATTTATTGCTGGTACAGACGGCTGGAGGACATGAAAAAGCCCGTGAAGGCGGAAAAGCTCCGCTGCGGACATTGTATCCACGATTCGCTTTTTAAATCGAAATACGGAAATATGATGAAGTTTGCCATTATGTTCGAAAACAGCCCGAGATGGGGTACCACCGACGAGGATGACATAATCGACAATCTTATGCCGTTCTGGGTTGAAAACTATTTCAGCCGTGAAAATTATCTGAAGATCGACAACAAGCCCGTTTTGTTTATTTTCCACCCCGCACGGCTTGTGGAGGTTTTCGTAACCGCCGAGAAGCATAAGGCGGCGTTTGATTCCTGCCGTGAGTATGCGAAAAAATGCGGCTTTGACGGTATGATCTTCGCCTGCTGTGATCCTCGACCCACAAAAGAAGCGAATGACGAGCAGGTCGCTCGCGGATACGATTTCCGCTTTGGCTACGACGCGGGATATTCGCCCGCAGACCATTATCCGCCTGCCGGGGAAGTTATCTCAAAGCAGTGTGAGCTGCTTGAAACAAGACTTGCTATCGATCCCATGAGGTATATCCCCACACCTTCCTGCTTCAGCGATCCCACGCCGCGTACAACGAAGTACTGGATAGATTTGGGATACCGTTTCAACAGATGCAAGATGTGGTATTTAGAACCCGATGACTACCGCAAATGTATCCGCCGCATGAAGGAAATGACAGACGCCCTTCCGGACGGAGCATGGGGTAAGCGGATAATGATGATCGACAACTGGAACGAATGGGACGAGGGACATTATGTGGCACCCAGCCACGAGTTCGGCTTC
>JAEIGA010005895.1_pt1 | contig 18640 bp, 13 predicted proteins | sample 9270691 | NCBI WGS metagenome assembly JAEIGA01 (sample SAMN17057246, study PRJNA624740) | gut metagenome | biome: biome; isolation source: fecal sample | host: Bos grunniens | place: China: Xizang | collected 2019 | reverse complement strand
TTTAACAAAATAATCCTTTTTTCGTCTATATTGGCGAGCGCTTGAAAAGATGTATTATCTTAAATCAAAGTTATATGAAAAAGATTATCTTTGTTACAATGAGTCTTTGGCTTGCTGCATTTACCAGCATCGCAGGAAACATAGAGACCGGAAACATAATCAACACCATCAGCGACTACAAGCAGGTGCCGGGTGTTCAAGTCATATCTATTGGTAAATTTGGATTGGGATTAGCAAGAGTTGTAGCCAATCTGGCTGCGGAGTCAGAAGAAGACAAAGCTGTGTTATCAATACTGAACGGCATCAATCAGGTGGTGGTTGTCAACTATGAAGATGCCGAAGACGCAAAACAAAAGGAGTTAAACACCAAATTATCAAAATTATTCAACACTGCTGAGAAAATTATAGAAGTCAAAGATGAGGAAGAGACCGTCAACATCTATGGAACTTCTGTCAATGGAGGAGAATCCATCGATGATTTGATGATATTCATACCTGCAGACCATTCATTGATATGCTTTCTAGGGAGCATCAGTGCTGAGAGGATTGCAGGCTTAATTAAAATTACAAATGAATGAGATTAATGAAATATGGCTGCCACTATCTGATCGATTCTATAGAGTTGCCTACCATATTCTGGAGTCACAGGAAGATGCCGAAGATGCAGTTCAGGAGCTATATCTTAAACTGATTAAGACTCATGATAAATTCTCAAACATAAATGATCCTGCAGCATTCGGAATAACAATCCTCAGAAATATATGCATAGATATTATACGGCGACGGGAGAAGCGAAGATTTGAAGAATTACATGAATACATGATTGCAGACGTTTATAGTCCGGACAAGGTTGCGGCAGATAAAGACAAACTAAGGATATTGATCCATGAAATTGACAGACTGCCTCAAAAGCAATCAACAGTGTTAAAAATGAGAACCATAGACGGAATGGAATATGATGAAATATCTCAACGTACCGGGTTATCCTTGGTAAACATCAGAGTCCTCATCAGCATTGCACGAAAAACGCTAAAAAAGAATATAGGGATATGAAATCTATTAAAGACATAGAACAGCTGACAGCTGAGCAGCTGGAAGTCATCTCTTTTGATGAAAAGATAGTCGTCCCTCAGGATCTTGACCACAAGATTCAATCAAGAATCCTCAGTAAGAAAAAGAAGACTTATAGTATGATTGGTGCAGCAGCGGCTATCACTGTCATAATCACAGGCTTGGGCATATCCATCCTGAACAATGAACCAAAAGATACTTTTGACAATCCATATATGGCATACGCCGAACTGGAAAAGGCATTCTCAACAATATCAGAAGGAATGAAAAAAGGAATGGATATGGCTGAATCATCAGAATCAGTTATCAAAAAATCAACAGAAATCTTTAAATAAATAATAGCATGAAACGCATAATAATATTAGCAGTACTTATTCTTTCAGCAACAATGGCATCCGCTCAAGAAGGAAAGAACATATATAACAAATATTCAGGTGGTGAAGGTGTATCGGCTGTGTACATCTCTCCTTCAATGTTCAAGATCATCGGAAAACTTCCTGACCTGGAAATAGAAACTGCTGACGGTAATTCTATGAATATCGCGCCACTCATAAGCTCATTCCAGGGATTTTATATGCTGGACATAAGTAATCCGATAAAAATATCTGCCATTAACCATGATGTCGCTTCGATGATAAGTAAAGGCAGATATGAGTTAATGATGGAAGTAAAGGACGAAGGAGAGACAGTTCAGATATACACCTGCGGCAATGAAAAAATCATTGAAAGCTTCGTATTTTTCGCATCTGACGGATACAGTGTTCAGTTAATCTGTATTGATGGAGAAATGAACCGCTCAGACATCGAGGAACTTATTGCAAGTTCCATACAAACGATGTAATAATCAATCCCCGGAATTTGTGCGTATTATAGGTTATATAACACACAATAAACAATGAAGACTTATAACCTACTATTAACAGTTGCGGCATCTCTCGGTTTATTTGTAAACTGCACGGATGCCCCGGTCGGATATTCTCCTTATGAAAAGGAAATATCCGAGAGACTTGCTGAAATGAGCCTTGAAGAAAAGGCCGGACAACTTGTTCAACTGAACATAGACAAGATATGTGATCCTAACACACTTGAACTGATGCCTGAGGCTATGGAAGAGATTTTCGTTCAATACAAGATAGGATCCATCCTCAACACAATGGGAGAAAACTGTCCTGATGCAGCATGGATGAGAAACACAATGGCGCAGATACAGGAGTATTCGCTCAAAGGATGTGGAATTCCATGCATTTTTGGTCTTGATATGATTCATGGAGCAAACTATCTTGCAGAAGGAACCCTTTTCCCACAAGAAATCAACATTGGAGCGACATTCAATCCCGATCATGCGCACAATATGGGTAAAGTAGCAGCATACGAGACCCGCTCGATGGATGTCCGCTGGAGTTTTTCTCCTGTCATGGACTTGGGAAGAAATCCGGTATGGCCACGCAATTGGGAAAGTTGGGGTGAGGACGCCCATCTACAAAGCGTAATGTCAAAAACGGAAGTGCTCGCAATGCAAGGAGAAGACAGAAACCACATCGGCAACAACAATGCGGGAGCCTGCATCAAGCATTATCTCGGATATGGAGCCCCTGTCACCGGCAAAGACAGAACACCGGCCATCATTCCTGACTACGAATTACGTGAAAGATATTTCCGTCCTTTCGAAGCCTGCATTAAGGCCGGAGCCCTGTCCTTGATGGTTAACTCTGCATCCATCAACGGCATACCGACACATGCAAGTCACAAACTTCTTACGAAATGGATCAAGGAAGAGTTGAATTGGGACGGAATGATCGTGACCGATTGGGCTGATATTGACAATCTTTACAAAAGAGATCATGTCGCTGTAAATCGTAAGGAAGCGATTGCAATGGGAATCAACGCCGGTATTGATATGATAATGGATCCATATAAGCCGGAAATCACCCAAGACATCTGCGAGCTGGTACGCGAAGGCATCATCAGCAAGGAACGCCTTGATGACGCTGTTGCACGCGTACTCAGACTCAAATACCGCCTTGGACTATTTGAAACACCAATAGCAGATTCCGAATGGCCGTTGACAGGAAGCAGCGAGTTCGCAAAGTTGGCCTATGACGCTGCAGTTGAATCAGAAATCCTGCTCAAGAACAACGGCATCCTTCCTCTGGACAAAGATTCAAGAATCCTTGTGACCGGTCCGAACGGCAACTCGATAAGATGCCTTAATGGCGGTTGGTCGTACACATGGCAGGGCACCAACAATCCTAAATATGTTGAAAAATACAACACCATATTTGAGGCCATTAAGAATAAGTTCCCTTCGACCAGATACGTTGCCGGAGTATCATATATAGAAGATTGGGAAGGACAGAATGAAGATGCATCGGGAATTGCCAACGCAGTTAAAGCTGCCCGAGACTGTGATGTCATTTTGGCATGCATCGGCGAGAATTCATATTGTGAAACTCCTGGAAACATCAATGACCTGACCATCTCTGCCAATCAGAGGATGCTCGTAAAAGAACTGGCCAAGACAGGAAAACCAATCATCCTGATCTTGAACGAAGGCCGCCCGCGAGTCATCAACGAAATCGAACCGCTGGCTGATGCCGTTGTTGATGTTCTGCTGCCTGGAAATTACGGCGCCGATGCACTGGCGGCGCTCATCTGCGGAGAAGAGAATTTCAGCGGAAAACTGCCTTTCACATATCCTAAATATGTAAATTCGCTTCACACCTATGACTTCAAGGTCTCAGAAAAGCGCGAGATGATCGATGGAGCCTATAATTACGATGCAAAAATGGACGTGCAGTGGAGTTTCGGAGATGGTCTCAGTTATACTACATTCAAATATTCAGACCTGTCTGCAGACAAGAACACGTTCAGAAAAGGAGACACCATCAAGTTCAGTGTAAATGTCACAAACACAGGAGAATATACTGGAAAGGAAAGTGTATTGCTATATTCAAGCGACCTTGTAGCTTCGATGATTCCGGATGTAAAGCGACTGCGCGCATTTGATAAGGTCGAGTTGGCTCCAGGGGAGACTAAGACTGTTGTATTTGCAATCAACGCCGATGAACTTTCATTTGCGGGAGACGACGGAAAATGGCATCTTGAGCCAGGCGAGTTCAGAATTGCAATAGGAACAGAATCCGTGACAATCTGCTGCATCGAATGATTTGTCTCCACTCTTACCCGTAACTATATACGAAAAGAGGACGACGGATTTCCTCAGCCATGACCTTCAGTGTAAAAAACACATTATTTACTTCGCTTTTCCCTGAATGATTTTCAACATTCGTTTTGACAGGATCTTGCGGGTATCATCATCGACGAGGGAGAAGCGGTTTCCGTCATTCGGAGTGGAGAGGTAGTTCCAGGAACAGAATGGAATCTGATTTTCCTTGCAGATGGCGATAACGTCGGCCATATAGTTTTCACGCGATGTTATGTCTGCGTGACGAATGGTTCCGAACTCACCACACCACAGAATCTTATCCGGATGTTCGTTTACGAAGTCAATCGCCGGCTGAAGTTCCTTACGGATCCATTCCCTGTCAAGACGATCTATTCCGGCATATGCATTCTCAATATTGTAGAGCAACCTTGCATATTCATTATATCTTTCCAGATCGTCACAAGGCCAGGACATCTTCCTATTATAATATAGTTGGTCGGCCTGCAGTACTCCTCGTTGATGAGTAAACTCGTGAGGTGCATAGAAATGGAATGTATAGATAATGTACGGATCGTCATAAATACGCAGATACTTTAGATTGCGACACGAATTCCATTCTGTGGAGCCTATGACTATGCGACGAGTAGGATTGATTGCACGAATTGCTTTGACAGTTCTATCAGCCAAGTCATTCCACAATTCAGGATCAACATTGAGCACCTCATTCAGCAACTCGAACACCACATCCGGATAGTCTGCAAATCTCCTTTCAAGTTCCACCCAGACATTGATGAAACGGCTCTGGAGTTCAGGATCCTCCATAAGGGAAAGTTCCTCCTTGATATCACAGTAATTGCCGACTGCCTTATGCATATTGAGGATGACATTCAGATCGTACTTCTCGCACCAATTCACAAAATTGATCATATGAGATATGATTTCTTCGCGATATACTCCAGGATTATTATGCTCCTCGACTACAATTTGATCGAAGCCAAGCCTGACGTGATCCATCTTCATCTTGGCAATATTCCTGACATCCCATTCAGTTATATACTCCCTGAAATGCTCCAAGTCTCCTATGGTTATGTCCATCCGCCTGTTTTCTGGCAGCACATTGAATCTCTTGTAATTTGTCAGCCATCCGCCGATTCCCATACCACATTCAAACCCCTCGAACTTGGCACGCACTACCGGATTTTCAGCATAACCGATATGTACAGACAGAAACAATATGACCAGCAAGGTAAGTTTTCTGATGTAAGAAGTGAAACCTATCATAAATTCAAAGTCTTAATTCAATCTCTACAAAGTAAATGATTTTTAGTTAAACAGTTGGTCTGAAAATCAGATAGTACATAACAATGGCCAGGTCGGAATCACTTGGTCATTGTCGTATGAAGGAAATCAGTATTCGAAAACAAGATTGCCGCCTTGCATCAGTTCTGCGTGGGAGATTCTCCAATCGTCTTCTACACGATCATTGAATGTAACCTGATGAACCTTTGTGGTACTATCTGACAGATTCTTTGTTATAATCCGAAGAGTTTTGCCAGACTGGAGCTTCAGCTCTGCCTTCCTGACACACGGAGCTCCCAGCTCATACAATCCGTCAGCCGGATTAAGCATATACAAGCCCATGCTTGAAAGAATATACCAGGCACTCATCTGTCCGCAATCTTCATTGCCATCAAAACCCTTACGATCCGTAGAATAGCATCTCGACTGGATTTCACGGACGCGCTGTTGGGTTTTCTCCGGACGGCCTATGCGATTATACATATAAGCCACATGATGGCTTGGCTCATTGCCATGTATAGAGCGGTTGCCTCGTTCCGGCCTGAAGAACACATTCTCAAAATAGTCATCGAGTCTAGCTTCGAATATATCATTTCCACCCATAAGATCCGCTAACCCTTCCACATCGTAAGGAACACACCACAAAGCGGTCAAAGGGGAACATTCTGTATAATGCGGACCGGATTCCGGGTCCATCCACGAACCGTCCGAAGCCCTTGGCAGGAATAGCGAAGAATCCACATTCCACAGATTGCGATAATTCTGTGATCGCCTGCGAAAATATTCTGCCTCATCAGAATGACCGGTCGCATCTGCCATGATTGATGCTGCTATATCCTGAAGACCAAAATCCTGGGTTCGAGATACAGATTCTGCAGTTTCATCTCCTGCAACATATCCGAGTTCCATATATCTGCCAAGACCTGCGCGGGTTTCTGGGAATTCACCAAAGTTGCCTCTATCCGGCCACCTGTTGTCCCTATCTCCCTCCTGAGGACGGGTTGCATTCTTTCTGATGGCGGCATAGGCCTGCTCCACATCAAATCCCCTGAAACCTTTAGTCCATGCCTCAGCAAGTATCGTCTCGGCAGGAGATCCGACCATTATACCCGTATATGCGGGATTCGGCCATTTCGGAAGCCAGCCACCCTCACGGGACATCTCCACAAGACTCTGCATCATATCATCAATATGCTCGGGGGCCACAAGCGTCAATAAAGGATGCTCTGCCCTATATGTATCCCACATTGACCAACAATTATACATCACACCATCGTGTATTGCATCATCGAAGGCTGAATAATACCGGCCATATTCATCTATCTTCCTGGGATAAAGCAAACTGTGATATAGGGCCGTGTAGAATATTGTCTTGACATCTTCAGAGGCATCTACATGTACCTTATCGAACTGCGCAGCCCATCTCTTACGAGCAAGTCTCTTGACTGACTGAAAAGCACGGTTTCCGATTTCCATATGAAGATTTGACCGGGCCTGCTCGACGCTTATCAAGGACAGACCGATCTTTGCCACCAATGGACCATCATCGGCAAAGGTCACCACTCCTCGAACTTCGTCCCGGTCATTGCCTTGGCAATTGAAATCCACATATGGTCGTGAAAATTCAATATAGAAATATCCTTTGAAATCAGGCTTTGGACTCGTGTGTGCTCCATCAAACAAATCACTGTTCCATCCGCTGAGACTGTAGCCATCCTCCGAGAAATCAATATGACCGGGGTGAGGATTATGGTCAGAATATTGGCCTCCGGACAAGCGTGAGGCATCCACTACAAAATGTCTTGCATCAGAAAATTCAAAAACAGCACTATGATCCATTGCTGCAAAACGAGTAGTAATTCCACCAGCCTCCACACTACCCGAATACGGGGTATATTCCTCTCGTTCTATCCTGACACCCCTGTCCGCGTAGTCCATCTCTACATCTCCATTCTGGGCCATAAATGAGACCTGTCCCCAATCCCCCATCCAGATTGCAGGCTGACGAGAGGCGATGAAGCCGAGCAACATTGTATCCGCTGCATTATAACTGAGACAACTCACATCGTTAAGCCTTGTCATCGGAGTCCATTGTGCAGAGCCGAACGGAACGCCAATATATGGCATCAGTCCTCCGTACTCAGAACCGTCTCCCTCTGTACCTATGAGAGGATCCACATAGTCCAATCCATCGGACTTCCAAAACAGCAACGATGTAAGAATCAGTGCTATCAATAATGCTATATATCTTTTCATATTCGGTTCCATAGAAAAATGGATGGAGGATAATCCTCCATCCATTCCTTTAATCAACGCTATACTATTTTACGTCACCCAGTCTTTCTGCTGTAACCTTCAATGTTGCGACATTGAGGGTAAGTCTGTAGATGCCTCCCTCCGACACCTTGAACTGAGTATCCTTCTGCCAATCGAACTCTTTATAATATGCAGTCCAATAATCCTCGGCTTCTTCGTCACGGTTGTAACTTGGCTGCCACTCGGTATTGCTGCACATGAACTTGAAGTCATTGTCAGCCTTGATTTCTCCAATCCAGAAATAAGACTCACCATCAAGAGTGTACATATTCTCCGCTGCCTCAAGATTCCAGCCCCATGACATTGCTCCGATAGGATAAATCAATGGGAACTCCTCGGTACGGTCTTTCACGCAAGAGATTTCAAGTGTCTCTGTGTTGAGCTCAATGATATATCTTCCTGCTTCAGTGACTTCAAATGTAGCATCCTCCTCATTGGCATTAGTTCGATAAACCATTGTCCAATAATATTCTGCATTAGCATTTCTGTTGTAACTTGGCTCCCAAGAGTCTTTGTAGCAAAGGAATTTGAATGTTCCGACATTAAGCCATCCCGCATAGAAATAATCTGTTCCATTCCATGTCATCATCGGTTCGGCCGCAGTATTGTCCCAAGCCCATGGGAATGAACCACCAACCGGATAAATACCGGGAACTTCAACTACTTTCTCCACAACTACAGAAAGATTCTCTGTGTTCAGGGTGATTGTATATTTGCCTGATTCCTCGACCTTGAAACAGTTGTCCGGTGCAGTCTCGTCAGTCCTCTTCAATGCTGTCCAGTATTCAGCTGCATCTGCATCGCGGTTGTAGCTTGGAATCCAGTTGCCGTCATTCTGGCAAAGGAACTTGAAGTCGATATTGGCGGTGATATTACCTGTCCATGTATAGACAACGCCGTCCTCAGTAGTCATTTCTTCTGCCAAAGATGGATCCCAACCCCATTCCATTGCTCCGATCGGGTAAATCTTCTCCCATGAAGACGGGTCAAATTGAGGAGTTGCAGTCACTTCCAATGTCTCAACATTGATAGTCAATGTATATACTCCTGAAGTCTCAACCTTCCACTGTGTATCCGGCTCCCAGTTCTCGGTCCTGTAATATGCAGTCCAATAATTCTCTGCGTTTGCGTCGCGATTATACGAAGGCTCCCATGCTGTATTCTGGCAAAGGAACTTGAAATCATTATCTGCAAGCAGATGACCTGTCCATGTGTAAGTTATACCATCATTAGTTGTCATCTCTTCAGCTTCCTCGAGTGTCCATCCCCAAGGCATTGCTCCCATAGGGTAAAGTTTGCCAAATCCCTCTGAAGAAGGTACAACAGAGATTGTCAGTTCCTGGATATTGAGAGTAATTGTGTACTGACCACCTTTCTCCACCTCAAAGCAAGTATCCGGCTGAGTGTTTTCTGTTCTCTTATAAAGAGTCCAATAATTCTCTGCGTTTGCGTCGCGATTATACGAAGGCTCCCAAGTACCATCATTCTGGCAAAGGAACTTGAATCCATTGTTCGCCACAAGCATACCGGTCCATGTGTAGACGATTCCATCATCAGTCTTCATCATTTCAGCCTGTGTAGGATCCCAACCCCAACTCATTGCTCCGATAGGATAAATCTTCTCATATGCCGAATTATCCTTCTGCGCCTTGAATTCCACAACATTTGAATATACGGTCTTTCCTGCACCGGCACTGACCATCACCTTTGCGAGGAAGTCAGCACCAACACTGAGGTCGACCTTCAGGATGTTCGCAAAATCTCTCACATCAGCGGATGTGAAAGTTTTAGATTCGCCTTCTACAGTAAAATCTGTACAAGTAGCAAAACCAGGGTCGTCAGCTGTCGTAATCATCAGAATAGAAGAAACTGCTGTTGCTCCCTCAGGAATATTCCAAGAGAATGTGATAGCAGGATCATCACCAAATTCTACAAACTTCAGATCACTATTATCAATAGTGAGTTTTGGCTCCGATAAATTCAGTTCCTCTTCTGGTTTATTACAAGAAGATGTAAACAACATTGTTGCGATAGAAACGACCGCAGCAAGAATTCTTAAGATACGTTTCATAAGTAGTTAATATTAGTTTTAGTTCAATTATTACGCACAAGAAGCATCAAATGATTAAGTAATCCTGTCATTTCATATGTATGGCTTTCAGCATAGCTTCATCAGGGATTCCGTCCTTTATTATACCAAAACCATCTTTGTTATCCTTGTAGCACCAGATCGCTCGTGCAATCCCGAACTGGTCAAAAACAGTCTCAATATCTGAATGCCATTCCAGGCGATCATCCTGAGGTGGTGAAGGAAGACAGCCATATTCCCCGCAATAGACCATAAGGCCATATTTTTCCGCAAGCTGAACAACTTCCCGCATATTCTTACGGAAAACAGCACGGTCGTAGTATTGACCGATATATCCTCTGACTGCTTCTTTTGATATTGCATCACAATCAGCCTGATCAAATTCTTCCTGAGTTATAGTAACCCCCGGATAGTGGACAGGTCCGTCAAAATCCTTCTGATTTGTCCATCGAGCACGATAATGTGTCAACAGAAAAGGATCATAGTAATGAAAACTGATGATTATATTCTTATCCCCCTTCGGTATCTCAAGATATTTCGCACCGGAATAGCTCTGAGAAGGATTTGTTCCGATGACGATCACACGTTCCGGTTCCAGTTCACGAATCGCGTTATAACAATTGTGAACCAAGTTATTCCAATCCTCCTTTTTCTTTGCCTGAGGCTCATTCAATAATTCATAGGCCAGCATCGAATTAGGGAAGTTCTTCAATTCTCCACTGAGGTCCCGCCACATCTGGTAGAACGCTTCCTGTGCCTTCACATCAGTGAAAAGGATATTGCTTCCGGAGGTGAAATGATGAGAGCGGAGGATATGCATGTCTACAACGACCTTAAGACCGCTTTTAATGCTATAATCGATAGTCCACTTCAAAAGTTCGAACGCCCTCGTATCCTTGCTTCCATCCTCTTTGAACATCTGTTCTTCATCGATAGGCAACCTGATGTGATCAAAGCCATATTCTTTGATTCTTTTAATATCACTCGCAGTGAAATAGGCCGCCCTTGTTTCTCCTCTATGAGTTGACTGAGACAGGAAGTACGCTATATTTACTCCCCTTTTTATTTCAAACGGATTCTCTTGAGGTAGACGTTCCGGACCCTGGGCCACACAAGAAGCAGCAAAAAAAGACAGTGTCACAATTAATAAAATGTTTTTCATGTATTCAGTAACTATTTAACTATTAACGTATTACCCTCTCTTAAAACCTTAAGACTATTATCCAATGAAAGTATGCGGACAAAATCATCGACAGTTTCTCCGTTTACCAGCGCGATGTGGTAACGGGTTTTAAGAAGATCCTCATTCTCAATCAGCACTCTGACACCGAACAACCGCTCAATGTCATGTGCAATGTCACCCAAGGCAACATTCTTGAAATAATATTGTCCTTTACGCCACAATCCCGCAGACTCCGCCGAATACTCCTTTTTCAGAAGTCCGGTTTCCTTATCATATGACAGATTGTCACCAGGCACCATATCCACAACAACACCTGAATCTCCTGTAAACTGCACTGAACCCTCATCCAATCCCACAGAAAGGACTTTGTCATCAGAATAGGACTTAAGGTTGAATCTTGTTCCGTAAACTTTGATGCTTGCGTCGTTGGTGATTATATCAAACGGATGTCTGGTATCCGCCTGGACATCGAAATAGCCCTCACCGCAGAAATAGATCTGACGACAGTCCTTGTTAAAAGAGGATGGATAAACAATGGTACTGCCTCCATTCAATGTGACCTTGGTATTGTCTGCAAGTACTATCTGAGTACTCTCTCCGGGGCGCGTGCTGACCTCCTGCCATGTCGGAGATGCGCTCGTGCCGATGACGAACCATGCAATTATAAAGCCTATGGACATTGACAGACCTGCCCAAAGAAATCCAAGACGTCTGTATCTGCGGTAGTTGACCTCTTGATCATCAGCGATTCCCACCACACGTAAAAAATCCTTGAAAGCAGCCTTGGCCTTCTTCTTTTCCGCCGGAGAATTGTCATTTTCAATTCTATCCCAAAGTATCTTGTTATATTCTTCCATATTTAATTTAATAACAGCAACAATATTATGATTGTCAGATAATCGTTCAACTTCTTCTTTAATGAAGAAAGAGCTAAGGCAATATGTTTATTGACTGTATTAACGCTGAGATCCATTTTATCAGCAATCTCTTTGGCAGTCAATCCATCCTTGCGGCTCAGCATGAATATTTCCTTCCTTTTGGGTGGCATACATTCAACCATCTTCGTAGCAATATCTTCGATTTCATTCAGACAAGATGCTTCGACAGCTTCTTCATTCAAGTGCGACATAGCCCAGTCCTTATGCCTCTGAGCATATTTCTCATCACGATATATATCAAGGACCACCCTTCTTGCCGTCATATAAATATATGCATTGACATTTTCGTCTTCTCTAAGAGTGTGACGGTTGCGCCAGATCTTCAGGAACACATCCTGCGTGGCATCTTCTGCTTTGACACTGTTATGAAGAAGCGAAGCAGTATATGTCAGCACCTTGTTATAGTATGCCAAATACAACTCCTCAAAGGCTTTTACATCACCTGCAGCTATAGCTTTTATATCTATGACCGGATTCAAGGCAACAATTCTTTTTATTTAAGTAATTTAACGGATTGATGACTCACCAGCCTCCATAGACCAATAAGGATTCTGATAGATGACAGAATTGACTGCTGAACTGTCAGGTGAGGTAATAATCATCTCCTGCACTGCCAACGGTGTGAGATAATGGGCCATGGCAAACGTCAGTCCATTATAAGCTTCATTTGATTCTGTCTTCTCATATGGTCGCAGATATTTACTTCTTGACGGAGCTGAGACATTTGCATCCGAAGTGCTGTGTTTGAGCTGACTGCCATACCAACCCTTCATAGGGCCCCATATCTTGAAGCCTTCGATGTGATATGGTTCTGTAATCAGCTGATCCATTGAACGCCATCTCTGCAGGTCCATCGAACGCAATCCCTCTGCCATAAGCTCACAACGACGCTCACGACGTATATTATACAAGGTTGCGTCAACCAGATTTCCTGCAGAATATGCTCCCCAATCGTTCTGAGCTTCAATCGTCATATCGGTTGCAGCAATAGTCTTATTGACATCCGTGTCGACTTTAGCTCTTTCGCGTATCGCTTCCCAATATGAAAGAGCTTTAGAATCTAAGGAACCGTGACGCTCATATTGTGCTTCCATGTAGTTAAGCATGGCTTCAACCCCTCTGAAAGATATTGATGCCACAAAGGACTCTGCGATTCCTACAAGATGAATCTGATTGAGCGGATTGCCCTTTCTGATACTGTATCCTGTAGAGTAAACTCTTGAAAAGTCAGAACCGAACAGATTAGGATATGGTTCCACCGGAACTGCCTGAGCTGCACCCTCATACTCATCAATGCTATTCTTTTGTCCCGGCTCCTTCAAAAAAATCACCAGTCTTCCATCTCTGCCCACCTTTACATCAGCGATATAATCGTCGCCGGCATAACCGCTTTCTGAAGCATAAATAGGAAGTCCATTGGCCATGAGGAAGCAATCCACCATACCCCTGGTGAGACCTGCACCCAGATTGCCTCTGTTTCCCCATTCGCCACAAGCATTCGAAAAACCGAGACCTCTGTCATATTCTCTCCAAAGAAGGACCTCCGGATATTTTGAAAGGTCCGTATCTGAGAACATATCCATATATGGATTTGCATCTTCTTCAGCACTCTGCTGCACAGTTCCAGTATTTGCAGTCAGAACGATCTTATCAGCAAGAAGCTCCGAAGAGTTAATAGCCTGGTCCAGGAACCAGTTGATTTCTTCATCGATACCTCCCAGCGGATACTGATACGCGGAATTGTATTCCTTCTGCGCTCCCGGCCAACCCTCGCCCTGAGGGACAAAAGCGGTTCCTTTGAAATATTTCAAGAATGTTCCTTCATATAGGGCCACTCTGGATTTAAGAAGCAACACGCAGTTTCGGTTAATTCTCGTATGACGGGCCTCGAACTGCTCGGGCATCAAATCCAAAGCCTTATTCAGGTCGGAAAGAATAAACCTTGCCACCTCATTTCTTGGAAGACGTTTGCTTGCTTCTGTAAGGGCTGTCTGATCATCCGGAAGGGTGGTTGTAACAACCGGAAGGTCTCCATATTTCTGATAGAGAACAAAATATTCGTATGCGCGTAAAAACAATACTTCGCCAATGTATTGACATATCTCCACAGTACTTCCTGAGATTTCACCTTTTTCGTATCTTGGAAGCACCTGCTCAAGAAAATAATTACAGTCATAAATATTCTTGAAATACCACGAACCGTTTGCCGGTACAGTCCATGACCCCTTTATGTACTTTGAGTGAGGTGTGATATAGGCCTGGTTATCGGTATACTGGTCTTCTACAAATGTCAAGTCATATTCCTTGTGTGACGGAAGGATATTCACATACAATCCATTGGCATAATAACCCAATTGAGATGCCTCATTCAGGTATTTTTCAGGGGATATCTGAGATGTGGGCTCTTTTTCCAGCAGAAGATCACAAGAAGAAGCTGCAAACAAAAGTATAATCGAGCATATATATATATGATGTTTCATAGCGTCAATGTATTAAAGAGTGATTGTAAGGCCACATGCCCATGTTTTCATTATAGGATATCCGATTCCGCTGACTTTGTCGTTTCCGTTGATTCCTTCCGGGTCAAATACTGTGGACAATTTCGTACCTGTCCAGAGATTTTCTCCCGTGAAGAACAGACGAAGATTCTCGACCTTGATACGCTGAGTATATCTACGTGGGATGGTATATCCGAAAGTAAGGTTCTTCAAACGTATATAGGAAGCATCCTGAAGATACTTGGTCTGCATATACTGATTCTTGGCGTTAAGAAGAGGACGAGGATAATATGAATCCAGATTAACATCCAGATCTCCGGAAGGAGTATTTCGGAAATAATCCAGATGCTCCTCAAAGCCCAGCATATACCAGATATTAGAATTACTTGAAGCCCAGAATGCGATATAGCCCGGCCAGAAGTCCCTTTTTCCTACACCTTGGAAGAAGACTCTCAGGTCAAATCCTTTCCACGCAGCATTGAGGTCAAGACCGAACTGATAACGAGGCTGATCATTTCCAAGCTTGATGAGGTCACCGTGATCTGCAAGTGTACCGGATTCCATGGAAATCACACCATTACCATCCAAATCCGCATACATTATATCACCGGCCCTCCAATCTGTACCAAGCCAAGACTGTCCACCATGGGGCAGAGTAGCCAGATGGGCTTTCATTTCCTGATCTGTTTTTGCAATTCCCAAGGTCTTCAATCCCCAGAAATCACCTACATGACTGCCAGGATAATAAGAATATATTCCATCGGTCATCAAGAGTTTTGAGTCATTCGGATATCGAAGGATTTCAGTCTGATTGTCAGACAGAATAAATCTCACACCGTAGAAGAGACCGCAATCGAGATTGTCCTTCCATTGGATCTCGAAATCAAAGCCATAAGTCTTCAAGTCAGTGTTATTGGTACTTGGAACCTCCGCTCCAAGAATAGAAGGGAGTTCCTGTGCAGGACCTATCATATTGGTAGTATAGCGCGAGTACAATTCAAAAGAGCTGGTCAACCTATTTTTGAACGCACCCAGATCCAAACCAAGATTATAAGATCTTATCGTCTCCCATGTGAGAGAGGAACTGATCAGCTCTGGAGAATATGCAGTGTTGGTTGCCTTGCCGTCCTGAAGCCAAGCACCATTGTTGATGTACACACCCATCTTCTGGTATGTAGGATACCAGTTACCGATGTTCTGATTACCCAACGAACCGTAAGACATCCTCAATTTAAGGGTGTTCACATAGCGTGAGCATGACTCCCAGAATGGTTCGTTCGCTATATTCCATCCGGCTGAAACTGAAGGGAACCAATCCCACCTGTTCTCTGCACGGAAACGGGATGAACCGTCATATCGGAGATTAGCCTCGACCAGGTAGCGTTCGTCATAATCGTAGTTTACTCTTGCAAAATATCCCGCAGTCGCCCAACTCGCATTGTTTCCCCAGAAGCTTGGAGCGACAGATGTGCCATCATATGTATAACCGGTGGTCAGATCAATCACAGCAAGATCCGAATTGATTACACCCACATTCTTCACTCCGGCATTTTCTGTAACATAATTCTCATATTGCAATCCGGCCATAAATTTCATATTATGACTGTTGATATGAAAATCGTAGGTAGAATACACATTCAAGTTGAGGTGATTGCTTTTGATATTGTTGTTCTTGACATAGCTTTCGCTATTTCTCACAAAAGCATCTCCATTATAGTCATGGGCATATGTCATCAGCCTGACTTCATTCTGAGTGAAGACCTGCGTATTATAATTCAATTCCGCATTTGTCACCCAGTTTTTTATCGGTTCCAGAGTCAGCACAAAATGATTGTTCAGGTTGTCCGTAACCTCCTTTGTGCGTCCGCCGTTAACCATGAGCTGCAACTGCTCATTGTCCATATAAATATATCCATTGTCATCATACGATGGCACTTCAGGCCAGCTCTGACGAGCCCAATCCGCGAACAATGATTGAGTAAGATAAATAGGGCGGTCATACGAAGTCCTGTTATATCTCAGGGAATATGTCGCCTTCATCCAGTCTGTAAGATGGGCTGTAATTTTGGCGCTCGGGGTAAAGCGCTGATAAATATCGTCTGTCACGGACAACAGACCATGCTGATCCAGAAATCCCATTGACATATAAAAGGAATATTTCTTATTTCCGCCACTCATGCTTACATTATGCTCCTGCGAAAATGAATTATTCTTGAAGTATTCCTTAAAACAGTTGACGTTGGCATTTCCCTGAAGATATCCGTCTGCCCAATATTTCGGGTTATCAGGATTTTGAATAGAAACAGTCGTTATTTCACCATTTATGTACTTCTTGATGCGGTCAACCTGATCAGGGTTGAAGAAGTCCGCAACATTTGAATTGCGGCAAGCATCGTTGGCGAGGGTCACAAAATCATATGAGTTCAGAATCCTCGGCCAGAAGGTCGGACCTGACCATCTGAAATTATTGTTGTAATTGACCGTTGTCCTGGAATCAGTTCCGGATTTAGTTGTTATAAGAATTACTCCAAAGGGTGCACGCGATCCATATATTGAAGAAGATGCAGCATCCTTAAGCACAGATATACTTTCGATATCCTGTGGATTGATCGTGTTTATATTTCCCTCTGTTCCATCAATCAATACAAGCGGAGCCGCAGAGGAACCCTCTGCTATTGTTCCGATTCCACGGATATTGATCAACGGATTCGAATCCAGCAATCCGCTTGACTGAGCGATATTCAAACCTGGTATCAGACCTTGAAGCGCCTGGGTAACACTCTCAACAGGTCTCTGGGCAATCGTCTCGGTGGATATGGTGGCGACTGCTCCCGTCAGATTGACTTTTTTCTGGGTTCCATATCCGACCAGAACGACCTCATCAAGATACTCATAGCTATCCTCAAGAACAATTGTCAACTTCTGACCAGGATATGCATTAACGGATTTCGTTACATAGCTCAAGCACGAAATGACCAATGTGGATTCATTATCTAATGGTATTGAGAAGTCACCATCCATCCCCGACACGGTGCCATTGTGTGTATCTTTAATAAAAATGCTGGCACCAGAAATTGGAAGACCTTGGCTGTCTACAATTCTTCCGTTCGTAATGCGGTTTTCCTGTTCCTTCTTTACTATCTGCACCGGCTCTACCTTGGTCGATACCACCACAGCAGAGTCCTTGATTATGAATGAAACATTCTGTTTATTGAATATAGTCTGAATGATTGTATCCAAAGGCGCATCCGTGAACATTGCATTCACCTTGGCATCCATATCGATTGCATCGCTTTTAAGAATAAAACTGATGCCTTCATTCTTCAAATGACTCAATGCTTCTTCAATCGTGCAATTGTCAAAGTTTATGGTCAGATTCTGAGCATCAGATGCTAATGCTATACACAGAAACAGTAATAGGGTCAGGATCTTTTTCATTGCATTATGTATTTTCCTTTCAATATTACGCATATCTACAGCAACTTAATGAATTACCAACGCATAAAAATACAAGAGGCGGCCCGTTTGGGCCGCCTCTATTGTATCCGTTTAATATTTAGTCTTCTTTTTCCTCCTCGAGATATGCCTTCAGGAGCTTCTCCTGAACATCACCAGGAACCGGCTGATAGTCAGCGAAGTCCATTGTGAATGTCGCGCTACCTGATGAGAGGGAGCTGAGAGTTGTCGAGTAGCGATAGAGCTCTGCAAGCGGAACACGTGCCTTGATGGTATCGAATCCCTTGTCTGTACCCATACCCTCGATGATTGCACGGCGGTTCTGGAGATCTGACATACAAGCACCCATGTACTCGGTTGGAGTCATAACCTCAACTGTGTAGATAGGCTCCATGATCTTCGGACCGGCTACGCGGAATGCCTCCTTGAATGCGTTACGGGCCGCAAGAACGAATGAGATTTCGTTTGAGTCAACCGGATGCATCTTACCGTCATAAACGTAAACACGGATGTCACGTGCGAGTGAACCTGTGAGAGGACCTTCACTCATCTTCTCGTTGATACCCTTGAGGATAGCAGGCATGAAGCGTGCATCGATAGCACCACCGACTACGCAGTTGTAGT
>JAEIGA010005894.1_pt1 | contig 18641 bp, 15 predicted proteins | sample 9270691 | NCBI WGS metagenome assembly JAEIGA01 (sample SAMN17057246, study PRJNA624740) | gut metagenome | biome: biome; isolation source: fecal sample | host: Bos grunniens | place: China: Xizang | collected 2019 | reverse complement strand
CCAATCCCCATTTCGCCAGCCACATTCTCATCTTTCCTATCTTATATATTGACATCAATAATTTCCTGTTATTGCAAGTTTTTGCTATTTTTGCAAGTCGCAAATTTAAAACTAATTTCAATTATTACCAAATTGAGATGACTATATGAACTTGAAACTTCATTTTTACACTATATTTATCATCCTGGTCGCGATGCTTCTTCCGGCCCAGCATATTCTTTGCCAGAATTCTTCTGCAGATGTCGGTCTTAGGACTGTAGTCATAGATCCGGGCCATGGAGGAAAAGACCCCGGAACAGCAGGTCCTGACAGAAAAAATGATGAGAAGCACATTGTTCTTAAGATTTCCAAGCTCCTCGGAGAAAAGATCAAGAATGAATATCCTGATGTCAAGGTCGTTTATACAAGAAGCGGCGATACATTCCCGAAATTGACAGACCGTATAAAGATAGCCCAGGAAAACAATGCCGACCTGTTCATTTCAATTCATTGCAATGCCAACAGCAAGAAAACCGTTTCAGGATCATCGGCCCATATATTGTCAAGAAAGGACACCCGCAATCCTGACCGTGATCTTTTCGATGAGAACCTTGAGTTGACAAGGCTTGAAAACTCAGTAATCCAGTTTGAGGACGATCAGTCCAGCTATACAGAGGATTCTCCTGCAGATCAGATACTTAACTCGCTTCTTTTTCATGCGAATTTCGATCATAGCCTATTGTTTGCACAGCTGGTAGTGGACAATCTGGCTACAAACCCTTTCCATAAATGGGGAAAGGGCATACATCAGAATGATTTTCATCTTCTGAAAAAGATGACTTGTCCGGCAGTGCTTGTCGAGACAGCCTTCCTTTCCAATCCGAACGAGCGCCAGCTTCTGGTCTCGGCCAAATGGCAGGAGGAAATTGCCATGAGGCTTTTCAAGGCGTTCAAGGCTTACAAGACTCAGTATGATGCATCTGTGTCCTCTTCTGCAGAGTCCATTCCGCAGCCGGAGCCGGAGGATACTGAAGAATATTTCGGCATACAGATAATGGGGCTCGGAAGGTTGCTCAAAGCAGGGGACCCCTCTCTGAAAGGCCTTCAGGTCAAGCCGGTCAAAGCTCCAGACTCATCCGTATATAAATATATATATGGTAATTTCGCCTCGAGCACCGGTGCCAGAGAGGCTCTGCCAGGTGTCCGCAAGAAATTTCCGGAAGCATTCGTCGTCAAGGTATCTGGAACAAAAGTGCAAATAGTAAAATAATAAATAATATGAGCAAGGAGTTGAAGATAGGACTGTTCGCAGTCACCATCCTGATTGTATCATTTTTTCTGATCAATTATCTCAGAGGCGAGGATCTGTTCAATCGTGAAATCGAGCTTTCGTCGCGTTATTCCACTGTAGAAGGCCTTGTGCCTTCCGCGCCTGTATTCATAAAGGGATATAAGGCAGGTAAAGTGGCTCAAGTGAATTATGATGCAGAGACTGAAGATTTTGAAGTCATCTGTTCTATCAAGAAGGAGTTCAGAATACCGTCGGACTCACGTATGACGATATACAGTGTGGATATCATGGGAGGAAAAGGAGTAAAGATTGAGCTTGGAACTGCAGATGCATATGCCGCTGACGGTGATGTTTTAAGATCTGGATTCGAGGCCGGCTTGATGGATGCCATGACTGGCAGTGTCGGTCCGCTTCTTCAGAAGGTCAATAATACTATGGACAGTCTTGCAGTGACCGTTTCCGGAATCAATGCCTTGCTTTCAGATAAGAACCGTACTCATATCAGCAATACACTTGCGCATCTTGAGAGAACAATGGCAAGCGTCCAGTCGGTTTCCCGTACGATCGAAGGCCGTTCTGACGAACTGGCAGCTTTTGTCGAGAATCTTTCTATTCTTTCAGGTAAGCTCAATTCAATCGCAGAAAAAGCCGACACTACAATCGCCGGTGTGAATGATGTCGTGACTACCATATCTGAGTCCGATCTACAGGGAGTCATTTCTTCAATGAAGATTCTCCTGGACAATATGAACGATCCTGATGGAACAATCGGAAAACTTTTTGTTGATAACTCTGTTTATGATTCCGTGGATACACTTTTGAACGATATTGATACTCTTATCCGCAAAATTCAGGAAAATCCTAAGAAATATTTAAGAATTTCTGTGTTCTAACGGCTTCAGCCAAGGAAAAATCCGCATTTTAGTAGATTGGAATCTTTCTAAATTATAACTTACTTGTTTATTAGGTATTTACGATAGTTTGCTGTGCGTAACTTATTGATAAATAAGGATATAACAATAATGTTTTATCGAGGATTCTTTTATTCGTTCTGTAAAATAAAATTAAAATACAATAGTTTTTTTTGTTTTTTATTACTTTTTTTTCCTCATCTTTGCAGTCCCGTTCGATGATACGGGTCTAAAACTTGACGAGAGGAAATAAATGACACAGCAAAGACACATATCAGTATGGAACAACTGCCTTAGGTTCATTCAGGAGAATATCGACCCAAGGCAATTCAACCTTTGGTTCACACCGATCAAGCCGGTGTCATTGGTTGAGTCCACATTGACTGTCGAGGTCCCATCTGAGTTCTTCCGTGAATATGTCGAGGGTGCATATCTTGATATATTGAAGGCGTCATTGAAGAAAGAACTTGGTGTGATGGCAAAGCTTGTCTATGTCGTTACTCCTGTTCAGAAGCAGCAGTCTCTTGTATATCCTGCTGCACACGGAAACGCCCCTGTCAATAAGTCAATCTCAATCGAAACTTACAACAAGGCTGGTAATCCGGGACCTTTCGTTTTCCCTGGAATCCAGAGAGTTCAGATCAATCCACACCTTAATCCGGTATATTGTTTCGAAAACCTCATCGTAGGTGAGTGTAACAAGATGGGATTTACAGCTGCAGAGAGCATTTCCATGTCACCAGGTAAGACTGCATTCAATCCTCTTTTCCTTTTCGGAGGTCCGGGACTTGGAAAGACACATCTTGCTCAGGCTATCGGTATCGAGATCAAGAAGAAATATCCTGAACTTGTGGTCCTCTATGTTCCTGCGAACAGATTCAAGACCCAGTATATGGATGCGCAGCATGTGAAGAACAAGATTACAGACTTCCTTGCATTCTATATGAAGATCGATGTCCTGATCATGGATGACATCCAGGATCTTATGGGACAGGGTACTCAGAACGCATTCTTTAATATCTTCAATCATCTGCATCAGTCAGGAAAACAGTTGATATTTACCTCGGACAGGGCACCTGTGGATCTCGAGACATTCGAAGAGCGTCTGCTTTCACGACTGAAATGGGGACTTTCTGTAGAACTTCAGAAGCCTGATTTCGCTACAAGACTTGAAATGCTTAAGGCAAGAGCCTTTCGTGAGGGTGTGAAGCTGAGTGATGAGGTATTGCACTTCCTTGCTACAAGGATCAAGTCTAACTTCCGTGAACTCGAAGGAGCGCTTATCTCACTGATTGCCAATGCAACTCTTGCTCACAAGGAGGTTACAGTGGAGCTTGCAGAGAAGATCACCGAGAAGATTGTCGGAGAGCAGCAGAATGAAGTTACCATCGACAAGGTTCAGAAAGCTGTCTGTGAGTATTTCAATATCACTCTCGATACTCTTCTGTCAAAGACAAGAAAGCGTCAGATAGTTCAGGCAAGACAGATCGCAATGTATCTTTCCCGCAATCTGATAAACTGTTCTCTTTCGACAATCGGAGCTGAAATCGGAGGTAAAGACCATGCGACAGTACTCCATGCATGCACGACAGTAGGTGACCTGATGTCAACAGACAAGACATTCAAACAGTATGTGAACGATATCGAGAAGATTCTCGTTCCGACAAGAAGATAGAAAAAGTCCACTCGCAGGCGGGTGGATTTTCTTTTTTATGTTATCTTTGTAAAAAACTAATTATTATATGAATACAGAAAATGTTTTGTCCTTCTTCAAGGAAATTACAAAGATTCCACGCGAATCAGGTCACGAGGAACATATAATCGCATATCTTCAGAAATTTGCTGCAGATAATGGTCTGGAGTGTAAGACAGATGATGCAGGTAATGTCTTGATTACCAAGGAGGCTGCTCCTGGTTATGAGAATGTGCCTGTGATTGTCCTTCAGAGCCATTCAGATATGGTCTGCGAGAAGAATGAGGGCGTAGAGCATGATTTCGCCAAGGATCCGATAAAGTATATTATCAAGGATGGCTGGATGATTGCTCCTGATACAACACTTGGTGCAGACTGCGGTATCGGTGTAGCTGCTCAGATGGCTGTTCTTGTCAGCGATATGCCGTGCGGTAAGATAGAATGCCTCTTTACTACATCGGAAGAAACCGGACTTGACGGTGCAATGGCTCTTCAGCCGGGTTTCTTTACCGGAAAGGTCCTTCTGAACCTTGATTCGGAAGATGAGGGGGAGATTTTCGTAGGTTGCGCAGGCGGAATCGATACTACAGCTGAGTTCAATTATAAGGAAGAACCTGTACAGGAAGATTTTGTACTTCAGGAAGTATATGTCAAGGATGCGATGGGAGGCCACAGCGGAGACGATATCAATAAGGGACGTGCAAACTCAGTTCAGCTTCTGGGACGATTCCTTTACAGCATATTGGACCTTGACTGGCAGCTTGTGACCATTGATGGCGGAAACAAGCGTAATGCTATTGCACGTGAAGCGAAAGCTGTCATTGCAGCAGAAGAAGACACGCTTGAAATAATCAACGAACGACTCGAGGATTTTGCAGCGGATGTTATCGAAGAATACGGGGCAATCGAGAAAGATATCAAGGTGGGATCGGCTGAGTATCAGGGTGATGCGTCTTTTGCCATCGATGAGATGACTGCATGGAACCTTGTCGCTGCTCTTTGCGCTTCTCCACACGGCGTACTTTCTATGAGCCAGGAGATTGAGAATTTTGTGGAAACATCCACAAATCTTGCATCGGTCAAGATGACCAAGCCAGGTGTTATCCGCATCGGATCCAGCCAGAGAAGCTGCGTGACTGCTGCCCGTCGTGCCGCTGCTGCCAAGATGGAGGCTTGCTTCGTTCTTGCGGGTGCTGTTGTGAAACATGAGGGAGAATATCCGGGATGGGCGCCTGCAGCAGAATCACCGGTCAGAGATGCATGTGTAGCTTCTTATAAGAAACTTTTCGGAGTGGAGCCTAAGGTGAAGGCGATTCATGCAGGACTCGAATGTGGACTCTTCACTGAGAAATTCCCAGGACTTGATATGATTTCATTCGGCCCGACTCTTCGTGGGGTACATGCGCCGGGAGAGCGCCTCGATCTGGCTTCTCTGGATAAGTTCGTGGCATTGCTCGTAGATCTTATACAGAATTACAGGTAGTTAACTTTTTTGTTTTGGTAATTGATAAAGAATTATATATGGTTAAAATAGCACCATCTATGCTTGCTGCAGACTTTCTTCATCTTGAAAAAGATGTAAAGACAGTCAACGATAACGCCGACCTCTTTCATCTTGACATAATGGATGGCGTATTCGTCCCTAACATTTCATATGGTTTTCCCGTTGTGGAAGCTATAGCAGGTGCAGCTGAGAAGCCGATGGATGTGCATCTGATGATAGTGCACCCTGAGAAATATATCGAGAGATTTGCAAGACTTGGTGTATCAATGCTGAGTTTTCATCTTAATGCTACGGATAAGCCGGCACAAGCTCTTCTGCATATCAGGGAAACGGGCATGAAATCCGGTTTGGTAATTAATCCGGATATGCCGGTGGAGAGTCTGTATCCATACCTGCATCTTTGTGACTATATCATTCTGATGTCTGTATATGCAGGTTTTGGCGGACAAAAGTTCATAGAAGAAACATTTGACCGCATACGTACTCTAAAAGCTGAAATTGACCGCCAGGGATTGGATGTCAAAATAGAAATTGATGGCGGCGTATGTCCGGCCAATGCCAGACAACTTATCGATGCCGGTGCCGAAATACTTGTAGCCGGTAGTGCAGTCTTCAAGTCTGAAGACCCTGCTGAAGTCATTGCATCCCTCAGAGGATAATATCATCAAAGAATATAAGATATTTCCTTAAAGGCGAATTCTCTGAATTCGCCTTTTTCTGTGTCTTCAATCAGGAGCAGCCCGATGGGGGAGAGTCCACGGATTATTCCTTTGAAATCTCTGGAGGATGCGGTTTCGTAAAACTTGGCCTGCTCATCACGAAGCCAAAGATTCGAAAGATAGATCTCTCGCAGATCTGTATAAGAATCGCTTCTTTCAGTCTCCGACTGATATATGAGATATCTGGCGAGCTTCTCCATGAATATTTCGATGAATTCTTCCAGGCATAGATGTATGTCAAACTGCTGATCCGCTTTGCAAAGGCCCATGGATGTAGGATTTGGTATGGTAACATCAAAGTTTTTCTGATTGATATTCAATCCTATACCTATTATGCTTGAAGATAGATAGCTTCCTCTGACGGAATTTTCTATGAGCATTCCACATATCTTTCTGCTGCCGGCATAGATGTCATTAGGCCATTTTATCTTTGCTTCTATACCATGCTTTAAAAGAAAATTGACCATTGAAACAGATGCAATCTCTGTCAGGACGAATTGATCATAAGCTTTTACCGACGGCAGAATTTCTTCCGTAATTCCTGGTACGGAAAATTTAAGCACAATGCTGAATGTAAGGTTCTGGCCCGGAGAACTTGACCAGGTATTTCCTCTTTGTCCGCGACCTGAGGTCTGCTGCAGAACTGACAGAACTGACAAATTGTCAATGTCAGAAATGTGCCTTCTGGCCTCGTCATTGGTCGAATCGGCTGTGTCAAGCCATATAATGTCAGCCTTCATTGTAATGGTGCGGATTTTGATTATCTTTGCAGATGTTTTTGCAAAATTAACAATTAAATCAATATATGGAAAACAAGGAACTTAAGGTCATTGCGGACGCGATGCTTGAAAAGAAAGGACAGGATGTGGTATCGCTTGACCTCAGATCAATCGGAACAGCAATTTCAGATCATTTCATAGTATGTAATGCAGATTCTACTCCTGCGGTTGTGGCAATCGCTGACAATATCGAGGAGAGAATGATAGAGAAGTGCAGAAGAAAGGTGGCTCGCGCTCAGGGTAAGGAAAATGCCTTCTGGGTAATCCTTGATTATGGCGATATCGTTGTACATGTATTCCAGACACCTTACAGAGCATTCTATCGTCTCGAGGAGCTCTGGGCAGATGCTGAGAGAACTGCATACGAAGACTAATTCAATACAGCAAATATGGCAGAAAACAATAATGCACCTCACGGGAACAAACCCGTGAGAATTCGCTTTAATATCTCATGGATATATATCCTTCTGCTTTTCGGCATAGGATATATGTTCTTTAATCAGGGGGGAGTAGCCAATCCTCAGAAAGAGGAGTGGGCTGAAGTCAAGCAGCAGTGGCTCGATGGAGATATCAAGGAGGTTGTGTTCATACGAAACGAATATGAGGGTCGTGTGACTATGAAGCCTGACAGAGTCGAGAAATATGCTGATAAATTCGGAGGAAAGATTCCGAAGAAGTCTCCGCATTTCATTTTCCTCGTTTCGGGAAGTTTCAATGCTGAGGAAATGTTCGGTGAACTTAACGAGCAGCTTCCTGCCAGCAATCAGGTAAAGGTAGTGATCGAAAATCACGAAAGCCTCTGGAGAATACTGGAATGGCTGATTTTCCCTCTTCTTCTTATCTTGATGTGGGTGTTCATGTTCCGGGGAATGAACCGCAATATGGGCGGTCAAGGTGGACCAGGAGGAATATTCAATGTCGGTAAAGCTACAGGAAAACTTGCGGAGAAGAATAGTATCAAGGTGACATTCAAGGATGTGGCCGGATTATACGGAGCAAAGGATGAGGTGATGGAAATCGTGGATTTCCTCAAGAATCCGAAGAAGTACACTGCCCTTGGTGGAAAGATTCCTAAGGGTGCCCTTCTTGTAGGCCCTCCGGGTACAGGTAAGACACTTCTCGCTAAGGCTGTGGCCGGAGAAGCAGATGTTCCGTTCTTTTCTATCTCAGGTTCTGACTTTGTGGAAATGTTTGTCGGAGTGGGTGCTTCACGCGTACGTGATCTTTTCCGTCAGGCTAAGGAAAAGGCTCCTTGCATCGTCTTCATAGATGAAATCGATGCAGTAGGACGTGCCAGAGGAAAGAATGTAGGCTATTCTTCAAATGATGAACGTGAAAATACTCTGAACCAGCTCCTTACAGAAATGGATGGTTTCGGTTCAAACTCAGGAGTCATCATCCTTGCGGCTACCAACAGAGCTGATATCCTTGACAAGGCTCTTATGCGTGCCGGACGTTTTGACCGTCAGATCCATGTGGATCTTCCTGATCTGAAGGAAAGACAGGAAATTTTCAAAGTTCACCTGAGGAACCTTAAGCTGGCTCAGGACTTTGATGTGGAGTTTGTGGCAAAGCACACTCCGGGATTCTCAGGAGCCGATATAGCCAATGTATGTAATGAGGCTGCATTGACTGCTGCCAGAAAAAATAAGGAATCCATTGATAAACAGGACTTCCTTGATGCGGTGGACAGGATTGTCGGAGGTCTCGAAAGAAGGTCGATGATGATGACTCCGGAGGAAAAGAAGAGCACTGCTTATCATGAGGCCGGTCATGCTACCGTAAGCTGGCTTCTTCCTAATGCGAATCCACTTTTCAAAGTGACGATAGTACCTCGCGGACAGTCGCTTGGAGCAGCATGGTATCTCCCTGAAGAAAGACACGTCAATACCAAAGAACATATGATCGACGAGATGTGTTCTCTTATCGGTGGTAGAGTTGCAGATGAACTTCATACCGGACAGCCTTGTACAGGGGCTCTCAGTGATCTGGAGAGACTTACCAAGATGGCTTATGCCATGGTCACATATTATGGTATGAGTGAAAAAGTCGGCAATCTTTCATTCTACGATTCTACTGGAGCCCGTGGATATGATCTTACGAAACCTTACAGCGAGAAGACTGCAGAGCTTATCGATAAGGAGGTGAAGGATCTAATTGATATGATTCACGATCGTACTGAGAAGATTCTCCGCGAAAATTTTGACGGATTCAGTCAGTTGGCTGAGCTTTTATTGGAGAAAGAAGTTATCTTTGCAGACGATCTCGAAAGAATTTTCGGTCCAAGAGCCGGGGCTAAACCCGGTGAAGTTCTCCCGAAGGATTCAGAAGAGTCAGCCAGGCAGGAAGAACAGGAATAGTCCTGCCGCCAGTCTAACCGATTGACTTATGAATAATTTTGTCAAAAGAACTATATCAGGTGCAGGATTCGGAGTCATAATGCTCGCTGCTTTCCTGACTAACAAATATGTTTTTGGAGCAGTCATGCTTCTGTCACTTGTCATAATGATGGGGGAATTCCTGAAGATGACTTGTGGAAAGAATTACTGGTTCTCGCAGATCCTCTCGATCCTTGCGGGAGCCACTCTTTTTACACTTACGTATTTGTACAAAGGATTTGAATTTCCCGGAAGACTCGTCATTCTGGCTTTTATTCCTGTCTTTGTGTTGATGATCAACTCCCTGTATGTCAAGGATAAAAGCCGTTTCGACAAATTTTCCAATCTCTATGCAGTACTTTTGTATATAGCAGTACCTTGGTCTGTTCTGAATTTTGCTGTTTTTGATTCGGAAGGAGGATTCAACGGTATGCTTCTTTTGTGCTTCTTCGCCATCATATGGGGTACAGATGTAGGTGCATATATTTTCGGAATCACACTTGGACAGAAATACGGCAAGAAACTCTTCCCGTCCATTTCTCCTAAGAAATCATGGATCGGTTTCTGGGGAGGACTGATCACTGCTGCCGGCGTAGCTGTCGCATTGCATTATTGCGGATTATTCCGTTTTGATCTTATCCATTGCATATGTATGTCTCTTCTGCTTTCTGTAGCAGGTGTTTATGGAGACCTGATAGAATCGCAGTGGAAAAGACACTATGATGTAAAGGATTCAGGTACAATAATTCCCGGTCACGGAGGACTTCTTGACAGATTCGACAGTGCTTTGATTGCAATTCCTATCGGTATTATCTATCTGGTGGTTATGAATGTGCTCTAAGAGAGCAAGTACTTTTGGTCAATTGCCTTTTTTTAGCTACTTTTGCAGCCATTATGATAATACAGAAAGACTGTTACAGTACGATTTTATTTATATGGATTATCTGCGCACCATTGACTTATGTAATGATGCGCTTTATTCCTGTTCCTGTTGTCTCATATCTATTGAGCATCATCCCTGTTACACTGATGGGATTTTCACTCTTTTTCTTCAGAGTTCCATCTCGTGTAACCGTTACCGGTGATAATGTCGTGACATCTGTCGCTGACGGAAAAGTGGTGATTGTAGAGAAGGTCTATGAAGATGAGTATGTCAAGGGGGAGTGCCTTCAGGTTTCCATCTATATGGACTTTTTCAATGTGCATGTCAACTATTGGCCTGTGACAGGTGAGGTATCGTATTACAAGTACCATCCGGGAAAATATATGTTTGCATTTCTTCCTAAGGCTTCTGAACTTAATGAGCATTCATCGGTTGCCATCAGCAGTCCTTACGGAGATGTTTTCTTCAAGCAGATAGCTGGTACTTTTGCCAGAAGAATCGTTACTTACGCAAAACCAGGCAATGCAGAGGTCAAGGGTGAGCAGTGCGGCGTCATTAAATTCGGATCAAGAATCGATATGTTCTTTCCGCTGGATGCAGAGATCAAGGTCAAGCTGGGAGATCACGTAAAGGCTTGTGAAACTGTGATAGCACATCTTCAGAAGTAGAATTATGGAAGAACAATTGATTTATATAATAATGATAGTCTCAATAGCATTGTCAGCTCTTTGCTCGATGCTTGAGGCGACTCTTCTTTCCACTCCTCTGTCTTATATAACGGGACTTGAAGAGCAGGGCAGAAACGGGGCTGCACGTCTGAAGAGACTCAAACAGAATCCGGACAGACCTATATCCGCTATTCTTTGTCTGAATACAATTGCCAATACAGTGGGAGCCTCGATCGTTGGTTCACTTGTATATGAAGTGTATGGGGATGCATTAGTCGGAGTTTTCTCCACAATCTTTACTTTTGCGATTCTGATTTTATCTGAAATCATCCCAAAGACCATAGGTACAAGCTATTGGAGATCATTGGCATTGCCGGCCTCTGTCATAATCAATTCGATGATATTCATTACTTTTCCTTTAGTGTGGATTCTCGAACGTATGCAGAAGCTCATATCGTCCAGATCAAATCAGGTCAGCGTCAGCAGAGAGGATATTTCAGCAATGGTAAGCGTTGCGACTGAGGAGGAAGTTATCGAGACTGAGGAAAAGAAGATGATTCAGAACCTGCTCAAGCTTGATGAGGTTACCGCCCATGAGATCATGACTCCGAGCGTAGTGGTGGAGATGGTACCGGGAAGTATGAGCATCAAGGAATTCTATGATAGTGATAATACACATTCAAGAATCCTGGTATATGATGAGGATAACGACGAATATGTAGTAGGATATGTTCTCCGCTCTGAAGTTCTTGAAAAGATGGCTGAGGATAATTTCAATACCCCTTTGAATGATATTATCCGTCCGATACTCACATTCTCTGAAGAAGATAGTGTGGCTGATATCTGGGAAAAGCTTCTTGAGAAGAAGGAGCATATTTCGGCTATCCTCGACGAATACGGCTCGCTTAGAGGTATCGTGACAATGGAGGATGTAATCGAAACGATGTTGGGACAGGAAATTGTGGATGAAAAGGATGAGGTCGTAGATATGCAGGAATATGCAAAAGACCAATGGGAAAAGGCTCAGAAAGAAATAATAAAGGCAGATGATTGACATCTGCCTTTTATTTTATCTGTTTTCGATCAGTTCAAGAAGTCTGTCTATGGCTTCACTTTCGGGTACGTGTCTCAGGATCGGTTCCTTGCCTTTATAAATGGATACCTTACCATTACCTTCTCCCACATATCCCCAGTCTGCATCCGCCATTTCACCGGGACCGTTGACGATACATCCCATCACAGCTATGACCATTCCTTTCAGGTGTGATGTGCGTCGTTTTACATCGGCAAATGTTCCTTCGAGATTGTACATCGTGCGGCCACATCCGGGACATGCAATATACTCCGGTCTGTAGAATCTGCGTCTGGCAGCCTGCATCAATTCATCTACAAGGTATTCTCCTTCTTCGCAGTCTTCCAGAACGACCTGGTCGAGCTCTTTGTCAAGCAGACGTTTTCCAAAATCGCAGGCAAAATCCAGAATAAGTCTTTCTCTTGTCGGAGCATTATAAGTAGCAATTGCCTTCTTTCCTTCAAGAGTCAGTGATGTCATTGTAGAATGCAGAAGATGGTCATATCTGTCTGCGAGATATCTGGCTACTGGTATTTCGTTTACGGGATCTTCAGTAAGGGATACTCTTATCGTGTCGCCTATACCTTCTGAGAGAAGGGCTGATATACCCACCGCTGACTTTATTCTACCTCCGTCACCGTTGCCGGCCTCTGTCACTCCCAGATGTAGAGGGAAAACAACTCCATCTTCTTGCATCTGCTTGGCTAACAGGCGATAAGCTTCCACCATAACAAAAGTGTTAGAGGCTTTCAGTGATACAACCACGTTGTAAAACCCGTTCTCCACGCACATATCAAGCCACTCTTTGACAGCTTCTTTCATTGCAAGGGGAGTATTGCCGTAAAGATTCGTGATCCTCTCGCCCAAAGAACCGTGGTTCAATCCGATTCTGATGGCTGTTCCATATTCCTTGCAGACCTTTACCAATCTCGCAAATTGTTCGCGGGCCTTGTCGTGATCCTTATGGAAATTGCCTGGATTGATTCTGACTTTCTCGACTACAGATGCAGCAGCGATTGCTATTTCCGAAGAAAAATGCACGTCGGCGACAAGAGGAGTGTCAATACCTTCTGAGCGCAGGATATCCTTGATTTCTTTCAAGTTTTCCACCTGGGCTATGGAAGGTACGGTCAGCCTGATGATCTGGGCTCCTGCTGCTGCAAGTTTTCTGCATTGAGCTACTGAGGCCTGTACGTCAGACGTGTGCGTATTACACATTGTCTGTACGACTATGGGATGTCCTCCTCCGATATGGATATTACCTACTTTGACTGAAAGTGTCTCCATAAACCATTGATTTTGCTTGTTTCTTGAGTTCTGCCTTTGTCTTGCCTGTTCTCTTGCTCAGCTGGAAATATACACCCGCTGTTACTACGATATTTGATGGATAGGCAAATCTGTAATAGTACTGGCTGTTATGATCAGGTTCGTAAAGTGATGATAATGAATGTTTGTAGTATGCCATTATATGGAATTCCAATGGGTCGAATACCAAAGCGAATCCGGCACCTCCTTTGATTCCGTAGTCAAATCTTATGTCAGTATCGGTGAAATTGAATTCCAGCTCCGGTTTCACATTTCCTGTTTTGCCAGGAAAACGATGAATGCCGAGCCTGTATCCACCATAACATCCTACTTCTGCCAGAAATTTGAAGTTCCAGGTATCATAATGGAACTGGAAAAGCAGAGGGACTTCCACAACATCGAAAACCGCTTTTTCCGCTCCTTCTATCTTATAGGTATAATCGTATTCCTCGTTATACTCGAATTCATAGCCTTCCTGAGTGTAGAAAAGGCCGGCCTTGAATGCGAAGAAAGGCATGGCGAACATCTGTCCGTACTTGGTGTATGTTATTCCTACATTCACTGGACTGAATACCATTTTCTGCTCCTGACGTGGATTCCACATAACGCGGCTCAGACCGGCTCCATACTGGATACCGATCAGAGAATAGTCATTTACCACAAGAGCCTTTTTCACTTGTACTGTATCAAGGAACTCGTTAGTAAGAGTATCTGCACCACTTCGCAGTTCCTTCTTGATGAGTTCCACTTTGTCTGGCTTTTGTTTTGGCTTACGCTCCTTTCGGGCTTTGTCCGCTGCATCAGCGCAAAGTGACGAGCATAAGGCAAGTGTCAGTATGATTGTTATTATCTTCTTCATATTCACGTTATTTGAACATCTCTACAATATCAATGTTCTGCTCGATTTCCATCATTTCCGGTATGTCAATGAGGAAAGTACCATCTTCCAGTTTGTAGAATCTGACCTTTTCAGGCTGCTTGTGCTCGAGAAGAATACCTGTATCTACAATTCCGTTTCTGTTAAGATCTTCCGTAATCCTTATCGAGTATTTTCCAGCCTTGAGATAAGGGAATACAAGGGTCTGATCGCTGTCGATGATGTATGATCTGAGCACTGAATTTCGCTTTTCATTGAGCAGGTCAACGATATATTTGTTGTTGACATTGCTCAGTACAAGGTTCATTGTGCTTAATTTGTCATCATTTGGCAGTGTAACCTTCACTTCTGTACTGTCGTTATAGAAACCGTTGATATCTTTAAACTTACGGTGTGGTACCTTGAGGAAATATTCATATCCCGGGAGCATCTTTTCAGTAGGACGGACAATGTATTTCCTGATATTCAGACTGTCTTGCTCCACAGTATAAGTGCTGACAGTTTCTTCCTGCTTAGGATTAAGATATCGGAATGTGAGGGAATCAAAAGCAGTCTCTACTACAGGATATTTGAACTCGAACACGAATCCGTATTGCTCTACGGTTTCCGGCTTTGCTGTAACGGTTACTACAGCAGTGGTGTCTTCGTGCTTTATATCTTTTCTCGAGCTCTTTCCCGGTATCTTTCTGTTTGGATTGACGAGCTTTAGTTCCTCTGTAAAACTGTTCAACATGCCGAGAGTATCGGTCTTCATATAGTTTACATTGAGATAGAATGTATCAGGCTGAGCCTTAGGGTCATTTACCCATATTTCAAGACTATCCTGGACTATATTGAACTGTGTGATAAGTTTTTCCTGAGGCACGCCCTTGATCCATATGGAGTCCACCTGGGCATATGGAGCATTGAAAGTGATGTAGGCTGTCCTGTCACCTACACGCTCTTTGTTGACAATCATCTGCTGGCTTGGTTTCTCGCGGAAGATATTCAACTCATATTCCTGCTTCCTGGCAAGACAATTGACTGTGTCGGTCATTTCGTATTTCAGAAGTTCAGGAAGGCTGTCACTTACCATGATTACCGGTCTGATCACAGTGTCTATGAATGCAACTTTCTCAGCATCAGGATCATACTTGTTGTTGTTGTTTTCGTCGATGATAGCATACATTCTGTAAACCGTATCCTGAATGTTCCTGAGGCAGAAGAATCCCCAGTCATCTGTCTTCACAGCTGCGTCCGGACGTTTGAGGAAAATGGCCGAGTCTGCCTGATCCTTGTACAGCATTACTGTCGCTCCTTTAAGTGGCTGCAGATTGTTGCAATCCTGCACAATGCCGGTCACGACCATGGAGTCAATCCTCGATCCGGTAGAGAATACAAGGGTGAATCCAGGGAACATATTGCCTTCGTTATTGTCTGCGATGGCATTTGTCACATCAAGAGTATAGGTCCTGTTCGAGTCGAGGTCTTCTTCGAAGCTGATGACGACGCTTTTACCTTTCAATTTATACTTCGGAGCTTTTTCCAAAGGAGGGGACAGGAAAAGGCTCTTGGGATCTTTTACTGTTACATATTCGTTGAAGCCAAGCACGAGCTTAGTCTTGCTGACAGGAATATTTACCGCACTGAGTTCAGGGTAAATCTCAGTTATTATAGGGGGAATCGTATCCTTGGGGCCACCGCTTGGAGGGGTAGTGGTATTGGCGCAGGAATGCGAAAAGATCATCGTTCCCAAGATGATCGCTACCGGTACGGCCGGCCATAAATATGATAGTATCTTTTTCATAATCTCTTTATAATTCCTTTCTGCTCACTTTCTCTAATCCTTTTATTCTCTGAAGTTTCTTTATCAGGTTCTCGAGATTATCCATGTCATTGACATACAGGTCGATGAATCCTTCAAATATACCGTCTTCAGTGCCTATATTGAATCTTCTGATATTGACTCCCATCACTTCAGAAGTAACTTTCGTGATGTCGTTGATCATTCCCATCCTGTCTGTTCCCTTGAGTAAGATTCTTGCAAGGTATCGGTTGCCGGAATTCTCCTTGTCAGCCCATTTCACCGAGAGAATCTTGTCGCCGAACTTGGCTGCGAGACTGTTTGCATTCGGGCATGTACGGGTATGGACGGTGATTGTTCCGTCCGAGGCCTTGAATCCGATCACATTTTCGCCGCGGATAGGAGTGCAGCATGATGCAAGGACATATTTTTGCTTTTCGTCCGAATTGGAAATAATGAAATATGACTCCTTGTTGATTCCTTGATATTTTTTCAATTTTTCGTCCAGACCCTCCAGACTTACAAGTCCGCTGCCGATCTTGAAATATAGCTCTTCCGGTTTTGTGTCGAAGACCTCGAACTCTTCCATCAGAGACTTCATGATCTTGTCATTCAATGTCTTGCCGATGGACTCAAGTTTCTCGACAAGCATTGTGCGGCCTTGGTTGATTATAGTCTGACGTTGGCTTTTCAGGCTATCCAGAATGAGTTTCCTCGCCTTTGAGGTCTTTACGAAATCAAGCCACTCGCGCTTCGGATTCTCGTTTTCAGCGGTGATGATCTCCACCTGATCACCGGTTTTGAGTACATAGGAAAGAGGCATCAGACGGTAATTGATCTTGGCTGCTATGGCCTTGTTACCGATCTGAGAGTGTATCTGATAAGCGAAGTCAAGAGCTGTCGCTCCCTTTTCGATGCTCCTTGTGTCTCCTTTAGGGGTGAATACAAAGATATCTGATTTGATCAGGTCATTATGGATCATGTCCAGCAGATCGAGTGCATTCACATCCGGATTGACCAGAATTTCCTTGATCTTGGCGATCCATTTGTCCATTTCGCTTTCATTTCCCTCCGCAAATCCGTCCTTCTTGTATGCCCAGTGAGCCGCGATGCCTTTCTCTGCCACCTCATTCATTCTTTCAGAGCGGATCTGCACCTCGATCCATATACCGGTATGGCTCATCAATGTACAATGCAGGGCTTCATATCCGTTGTTCTTAGGGTAATTCACCCAGTCACGGACACGGTCTGATTTGTATCTGTAAAGGCTGGTGATGATCGAGAATATATGATAGCACTGATCTCTTTCCGTCTCTGAAGAGCCATTGTTCTGATCGAAGATGATTCTCACAGCATATAGGTCGTATATCTGATCGAATTCCACACCTTTGTTATTCATCTTGTTCCAGATGGAGTACGGGGTCTTGACGCGTTTCTTTATCTCGAATTTGAATCCGGCAGCTTTGAGGGCGATGTCAATCGGCTCAATGAAGTCATTGATTTCCTTATCCTTATCGATGACATTGCGATTGATCTTGCTTGTTATTTCATGGAAAGCCTCCGGCTCCTTGTATCTGAGCCAGATATCTTCCATTTCCGATTTTACTCCGTAGAGACCGAGTCTGTGAGCCAGCGGGATGAACACGAACATTGTTTCGCTGAGAATCTTGTCTCGCTTATGTTCCTGCATGAATTCGATAGTACGGCAGTTATGAAGTCGGTCTGCGAGTTTGATCAGCACCACTCTGACATCGTCATTGAGAGTCAGAAGGATACGCTTGAAATTCTCAGCCTGTATGCTTTTCTGTTCTGCCTTGTTCTCATTGTCGAGCACAGTCTTGATCTTTGTCAGACCATCCACGAGGGTAGCTACCTTCTCTCCGAATAGGCTTTTCAGATTTTCTACGGTATAGTGTGTGTCCTCTACTACATCATGAAGCAGAGCAGCCATGATTGACTTGTATCCGAGTCCGATATTGCTTACTACAATCTTCGCTACCGCTATCGGATGGAGTATATACGGCTCTCCGGAACGTCTTCTGACGCCCTTGTGAGCTTCGTTTGCGAAATCGAAGGCCTTCTGGATCATCTCCAGTTCTGCCGGGTCTGAGCATCTTTTGCGCGCAGCCTCTTTAAGATCGGCATAATCTCGTGCGATGACTTCGTAATCTTGCTGTGTGAATTCTGAAAATGATCCCATTATTAATCCTCAATGTTATAGTTATCAACGTGTTGGAAAGCGTATGAGAGTTCGGCTCCGATAAGGATTATGAACCAGCCTACGTTTATCCATATCATAAATAGCGGCACTGCCGCAAATGCACCATATATACCGTTAAGTCTTGTCACCATAACCTGGGTCTCAAGATATACATACTGCATTATGGTAAATGCAATTCCCGAAAATATAGCAGCTCTCAGAGCATTCGGATAATCCACTGATGCATTCGGAATGAATTTGTACATTGCCGAAAAGGTCAATGTCGCTACGACACCGAACAATATCCATCCGAGTATGGTCTTGAATACTGTGAACGACTCCACATCAAGTCCAAGGTAATTCAATGCATGTGAATATACTACGGATCCGCCGAAGAAAACCAATACGATGAAAGGCGATACCAGAAGCATAGCTAAGGTAACGGGCAGTCTCTTGATCAGCTTTCTGTATTTCTGCACACGCCAGACATTGTTGAATACCCTTTCGACGCTCATCATCATCCATATGACGATCCATACGAAGAGCAGTGCGGACACAAGGCCCATCGCGCTGCTTTGGGCTGTGTTTATTATGTTTTG
>JAEIGA010005893.1_pt1 | contig 18641 bp, 13 predicted proteins | sample 9270691 | NCBI WGS metagenome assembly JAEIGA01 (sample SAMN17057246, study PRJNA624740) | gut metagenome | biome: biome; isolation source: fecal sample | host: Bos grunniens | place: China: Xizang | collected 2019 | reverse complement strand
TTTATTGCAGGCCCAAGATTTTTTAGAGATTTAGTTAAAAACTTTAAGACTTATATCGTAATGGGTGTTTCAGTTATCTTAATCGGTACTGCTGTTACAGTTGTGTTCGTACTTGTTTCACCATATGGTTCTGACTTTTGGTCAGGCGTATTATCTGGCTCATTAACAACAACTCCTGGTTATTCTGCTGCTCAAGAAGCAATGCTTGAAAAATTTGGTCCAGGTTCTGACACATTAGTTACACTTGGCCACGCAATCGCATACCCATTCGGTGTTATCGGTGTTGTTCTTTTCGTTCAACTTTTACCTAAATTCACAAAGGCTGATATGGCTTACGAAAGAAGTTTATTAAAGCCTGAAGTTATGGAAAGTCATGAACAAAAAGCTGAAAAGAAGCTATTTAAATGTGATGACTTCGGCTTTACAGCACTTGCTATCGCAGTAGTTTCAGGTCTTATCGTTGGTGGTATCAAAATCCCACTATTCGGTGGCGTTAACTTCTCATTAGGTACAACTGGTGGCGTATTAATCATGTGTTTAGTATTCGGTCACTTTGGTAGAATTGGTAGCCTTTCAATGGAAATCCCTACTGCAACTGTTAAAACATTAAAAGAATTAGGCTTAATGCTATTCTTAATCGGTGCAGGTGTTGATGGTGGTGTAAGCCTTGTTTCTGCTGTTGGCGATGATGCAGGTATCGTTGCTTGGGGCTTTATCGGTGGCGTTGTAATTACTATCGTTCCTATGATTATTGGTTTCTTCCTTGGTAAATACGTATTAAAATTACCACTTCTTGCAAACCTTGGTTCAATCACAGGTGGTATGACATCTACTCCAGCTCTTGGAACTTTAATTTCAACTGCTGAAACTGATGACGTTGCTGGTGCTTACGCATCAACATACCCAATCGCATTAGTATTAATCGTAATTGCTTGTAACTTATTGATTAACCTAATGATGTAATTTAATTAAAATAAATAAAAATACCCAAACCATTTGGTTTGGGTATTTACTTTTTAAACAATTGTTTAATGATAAATGTTAACGTTTAATATATGGTCATATATAACGAATGAACAAGTATATTATTTATCAAGCTTTATATCGTTAACTGCGTCGGTAATAGCAGAGTGGCTTGCACTTTTGCCGTGTTTATTTACGTGAACCTTATTTATTTCGCCGTGGGTAAGACAGCCTGCACCACCAATACAGCCACCTACGCATGCCATACCTTCAATGAAGTTGCCATCAAGTATCTTTTTAGAAGCCTTTAAGAGTGCAACTCTACAAGCATCAATGCCATCGCAGGGCACTGCCCTTAAGTCAAAGTTATCAATGCCACGCTCTTTCAAACCTTCGGCTACGGCTTCAGAAAGCCCACAGTTTCTTGCAAAAATTCTGCCGTAGTAAGATGCATTTTCTATATGTTCTTCTTCTAAATGAGTAATTTCAATATCTCTGCTATCGAAAAGGGCTTGAAGTTCTTCAAATGTAATAACGGTATCAACGTAAGGTGCAACGTCATCTTTTTTGAATTCCATTTTTTTAGCAGTGCAAGGGCCGATAAAAATAACCTTTGCATTAGCATCTGTTTCTTTTATAGTTTTAGAAATAGTTGCCATAGGTGATAGGTTATGAGAAATATATTCTGCTAAATCAGGGAATTGCTTTTTAACGTAAGAAACAAAAGCAGGGCAACAAGAACTTGTTAAAAAGCCTTTTTCGGTCAATTCCTTTGCTTCAGAAAGGGCAACGATATCTGCGCCTAAAGCAGCTTCAACAATTTCAGAAACACCTAATTCTTTTATGCCTTTTAGTACTTGACCTAACTTTGCATACACGAATTGGCTTGCAATAGATGGCGCAACCACTGCGTAAACCTTATAGTTAGTATTGTTATTACTACCTTTAATAATGTTAATTGCATCTAAAATATAAGACTTATCATTGATGGCACCCCATGGGCATTGGTACACGCAAGCGCCACAAGAAATGCACTTTTCATCGTTAATTTGTGCCGCCATATTTTCACCCATAGATATTGCTTTTACCTTACAAGCACGTTCGCAAGGGCGCTTATGGTTGATTATAGCACTATATGGACATACTTTTGCGCACATACCACAATCTACGCATTTGGTCTTGTCTATGTGGGCTTTTTGGTTGGCATCAAAGGTTATAGCACCTTTTTTACACACGTCTTCACAACGGTGGGCTAAACAACCACGGCAAGAGTCTGTAACTTCATAACCACCCATTGGGCACTCATCACAAGCGATGTCTATTACTTCGATAACGTTTTTATTATTAGGGTTACCACCCATAGCAAGTTTTACGCTTTCCATAACAACGGCTTGTTCTTTGTATATACAACAGCGCATTGTTGGGGTTTTACCCGGAATGATTATTTTAGGGATATTTGGTATGTTTTCTGTAAGTGTACCTTGCCAAGCAAAACGAGCAACTTCCCTTAATACCTTATATTTAAGTTTTTGTACTTTAGTGTCAAACATTCTCATAATAAATGCTCCTTTTTTTGCCAAAAGTTTTAATAAAATTTGACCATATAAAGTATAACATAATAAAATTTTTTGTCAATTAAACAATCACTTATAATTTATTAAATTGCATATATAATTTCCCCCTAAAAATTTTTTAGGAAAATATAAAGCTTATTTTTTATAAAAAATAAGAAAATATATTTTTTTATGCCTTTTATTAGTGTAAGGTGCTTTTAATTTTGCTTTAATTGTGATATAATTTATTGGATAATAAATTTTTTACTTTACTTACCAAGGAGAAAAAATGGTAAACAATATTCCTGAAATTTTCGGTTCAATGGTGTTTAGCGACAAGGTGATGAAAGAACGCCTTCCAAAAGAAGCATACGATGCCGTTCGCATGGCTATAGAAAATGGTACTCCACTTTCTCACGATGCGGCAAAATCAGTAGCTTCTGTTATGAAAGAATGGGCAATTGAAAAGGGTGCTACCCACTTTACTCACTGGTTCCAGCCTATGACCGGTATCACTGCTGAAAAACACGATAGTTTTATCGAGCCTTTTGGTGAAAGTGAAGTTATTATGAAATTTTCTGAAAAGTCGCTTGTTAAGGGTGAGGCAGACGGTTCGAGTTTTCCATCGGGTGGTTTGCGCGCTACTTTTGAAGCAAGGGGTTATACTGCGTGGGACCCAACTTCTTATGCGTTTGTAAAAGACGGTAGCCTTTACGTTCCAACTGCTTTCTGCTCTTACGGTGGGGAAGCGCTAGATAAGAAAACCCCATTACTTCGTTCGCTTGAAACATTTAATAAACAAGCGTTAAGAATACTAAAACTTTTCGGCAAAGATAACGTTAAAAAGGTTACACCAACTTGTGGTGCTGAACAAGAATATTTTTTAATAGATAAAAGTGTTTATGAAAAGCGCATTGACTTAATTCACTGTGGCAGAACACTTTTCGGTGCAAGGCCTGCTAAAGGTCAAGAACTTGAAGACCATTATTATGGTGCTATTAAGTCTAGAGTTTCTGCTTATATGAAAGATTTAGAGCTAGAACTTTGGAAACTTGGCGTTTATGCGAAAACAAAGCATAACGAAGTTGCGCCTGCTCAACACGAATTAGCACCTGTGTTTACTTCAATCAATATTGCTTCTGACCAAAACCAATTGACAATGGAATTGATGAAGAGCGTTGCAAACAAGCATGGTTTGGTTTGTCTTCTTCACGAAAAGCCTTTTGCATCAGTTAGTGGTAGTGGTAAGCACGATAACTGGTCAATCACAACAGACACTAAAGAAAACTTATTAGACCCTGGTGCAACACCTAACGAAAATGCACAATTCTTGTTATTCTTAATGGCAGTTATTTGTGCAGTTGACAAGCACCAAGATTTATTGAGAATAAGTGTTGCTTCTGCAGGTAACGACCATAGACTTGGTGGTGATGAAGCTCCACCAGCAATTATTTCTATTTATCTTGGCGAAGAACTTGAAAACGTTTTAGCATCAATCGAAAGTGGTGCTGAATATAACGCAAAGAAAAAGTCTGAGCTTAAGATTGGCGTTTCAGTTCTTCCACCTATACCAAAAGATTCAACGGATAGAAATAGAACTTCTCCATTTGCGTTTACAGGCAATAAGTTTGAGTTTAGAATGGTTGGCGCATCGACAAACATTGCTTGCCCTAACTTTATTCTTAACACAATCGTTGCTGACCAACTTAAAGAGTTTGCTGACAAGCTTGAAAAGGCTGAAAACTTTAACCTTGCACTCAATAAGCTTATAAGAGCAAGCATTAAAGAACATAAGCGTATTTTATTTAGTGGTAACAGTTATTCAAAAGAATGGCAAAAAGAAGCAAAAGCGCGTGGCTTGTTAAATTTAGAAACTACCGTTGACGCTCTTCCATTATACTCACAACAAAAGAACGTTGAACTTTTTGAAAGACATAAGGTTTTATCAAAGGGTGAGATAAATTCAAGAACGGAAATCTTGCTTGAAAATTATGCAAATATAGTTCATATTGAAGCGCTTACTGCGATACATATAGCAAGAAAACATATTGCACCTGCAATTATTAATTATCAAGCATTCCTATTAAATGAAATCAAGCTCAAGAAAGAATATTCTATAGAAATTTCAGCAAAGCTTGAAGAAAGTTTAATCAATAAACTTGCAAGCTTATCTGATTGTTTCTATGAAGCTTTAGAAAAACTTATTCAAGATACAACAAAGTATCAAAAATCTTGGGAAACGTTAAAGAAGGCTAAATTCTGCAAAAACTACTTGATAAAAGAAATGCAAACTTTAAGAAATTATGCCGACCAAATGGAACTTCTAATGGGTAAAGAATACATTAAGTTCCCAACTTATGAAGACATTTTGTATAGCGTAAAATATTAATAATTTGCTAAAAAAATCATAAAATACTAAAAACAAAAATTATTAGATCGGCTTGCAACTATTGATAATATTTTGATAGTTGCAATGCCTAAAGAGTTTGTGATATTAATCACGGATTATATTAAAAGGAGAGAATATGTTCAAAATTGTTGACAAAAAAGTTCTAAACCCAACAGTAACAAGAATTGACGTTTATGCACCTTTCGTTGCAAAGAAAGCTGAAGCAGGTCAATTTGTAATTATTAGAGCTACTGAAGATGGCGAAAGAATTCCACTTACAGTTGCTGATTATGATAGAGAAAAGGGTACTGTTGCTGTTATTTTCCAAATTGTTGGTGCAACTACTTACACACTTAACCAATTAGAAATTGGCGATTCAGTTGCAGACTTTGTTGGTCCACTTGGCAATGCAACACATACTAAAGGTCTTAAAAAAGTTGCAGTTGTTGGTGGTGGCGTAGGTTGTGCTATCGCTTACCCTGTTGCTAAAAAACTTCATGAAGAAGGTTGTGAAGTTCATTCTATCGTAGGTTTTAGATGCAAAGATTTAGTTATTCTAGAAGATGAATTTAAGGCTGTTAGCGATAAATACCTTTTAATGAGTGATGATGGCACGGCAGGTACTAAAGGTTTAGTTACCGATGCGCTTAAGAGCTTAATTGAAAGTGGCGAACAATACGATGAAGTAATTGCAATCGGACCAGTAATTATGATGAAATTCGTTTGCAAACTTACAAAAGAATACGGAGTTAAGACAATCGTTAGTATGAACCCTATCATGATTGATGGTACAGGTATGTGTGGTGGTTGCCGTTTAACCGTTGGTGGCGAAACCAAGTTTGCTTGTGTTGACGGCCCTGAATTTGATGGCCATTTAGTTGATTTTGATGAAGCAATGAAGCGTGGCGCTAGCTATAAAGAATGGGAAAGACACAAGTATGAAGAAACTTGTAACCTTTTCAAAAAGGAGGTTAAATAATTATGCCTAATATGTCATTAAAGAAAAATCCTATGCCACATCAAGAGGCAGAAGTTAGAAATAAAAACTTTGATGAAGTTGCTTTAGGTTATACACCTGAACAAGCAATGGATGAAGCTGAAAGATGCTTAAATTGTAAAAACAAACCTTGCGTAAATGGTTGCCCTGTTATGGTTAAAATTCCTGAATTTATCGCAAAGGTTAAAGAAGGGGATTTTGAAGGTGCTTACCAAATCATTTCAGAATCTTCATCACTTCCTGCAGTATGCGGTCGTGTCTGCCCACAAGAATCTCAATGCGAAAAATATTGTATCCGTGGCATTAAGGGTGAACCTGTTGCTATCGGTAGACTAGAAAGATTTGTTGCTGACTATCACAACGCTAACTGTACTGAAAAACCTGTTAAGCCAGAATCTAACGGCATTAAGGTTGCGGTAGTTGGTTCAGGTCCATCAGGTCTTACTTGCGCTGGCGACCTTGCTAAAAAAGGTTACGAAGTTACCGTGTTTGAAGCCTTCCACTTGGCTGGAGGTGTTTTAGTTTACGGTATCCCTGAATTTAGACTTCCAAAGAGCATTGTTCAAAAGGAAATCGACACATTAAAAGATTTGGGTGTTAAGATTGAAACCAACATGGTTATCGGTAAAGTTTTATCTATTGAAGAACTTATTGCTGAATACGGCTTTAAGGCAGTTTTCGTTGGCTCAGGTGCAGGTCTTCCTAAATTCATGAATATCCCAGGTGAAAACTTAAACGGTGTATATTCAGCAAACGAATTCTTAACAAGAATTAACCTAATGAAAGCATATAAAGAAAATGCATCAACACCTATCAAGCGTGGTACAAAAGTGGTTGTTGTTGGTGGTGGCAACGTTGCTATGGACGCTGCAAGATGTGCAAAGCGTTTAGGTGGTGAAGTACATATCGTTTATAGAAGAACTCTAAACGAACTTCCTGCAAGAAAGGAAGAAGTTGAACACGCAATGGAAGAAGGCATTATCTTTGATTTATTAACAAACCCTATTAAAATCAATGGTAATGAAAACGGTTGGGTAAGTTCATGCACGTGCATTAAGATGGCTCTATCAGAACCAGATGCATCAGGTAGAGCTCGCCCTGTTGCTGTTGAAGGTAGTGAGTTCGATATCCAAGCCGACGTTATTATCATGGCTTTAGGTACCTCTCCAAACCCACTTATTAAGTCAACAACTGAAGGTCTTGAAGTTAATAAGTATGGTGGAATTATTACCGATGAAAACGGCGCAACTTCTGTTGAAGCAGTTTATGCTGGTGGCGATGCTGTTACAGGCGCTGCAACAGTTATTTTAGCAATGGGTGCTGGTAAAACTGCAGCCAAGGCTATTGATGAATACTTAAATAAATAATAACTAGATTAAATCGCCAGTCTTTTTTGGCTGACTATTTTGTCAACTTATAAATAAAAACAAAAAGTACGAATAAAGTACTTAAAAACACAAAAACAGCACAGATTTGTGTTAAAAATATAAAAAACAGTGCAATTATGATGTGGAGGATAACTCATGTTTGATTATACAGTGCTTGACCGTGCGATTGAAGAGTTTGGCAGTGATGAAAAGTCTTTGATTGCTATACTGCAAGCAGCACAAGAAAGTTATAGGTATTTACCAAAGGAAATTTTCCCTTACCTTGCTAAAAAGCTTAACATTACACAAGCAAAGATTTTTGGTGTTGTAACTTTTTATGAAAACTTTTCTATGGAACAAAAAGGTAAATACGTAATTAAGGTATGCGATGGTACTGCTTGCCACGTTCGTCACTCTATCCCTGTTCTTAACGAGCTTAAAAATCAGTTAGGATTAAAAGATGGACAAAAGACAACTGAAGACCTTTTATTTACAGTAGAAACGGTATCTTGTCTTGGTGCTTGTGGTCTTGCGCCTGTTATGATGGTTAACGAAACAGTTTACTCTGCAATGACACCTGAAAAGGTAAGAGAAGTTATAAAGAGCATTAAGGAGGCTGAAAATGCCTAAATTTACTAACTTAGAACAATTACAAGCATTTAGACTTGCCTGCAAAAAAGAACTCGATTCTCAAGAAAAAAAGATTTTAGTATGCGCAGGTACTGGTTGTATTGCTGGTGGCTCTTTAAATATCTATAATAAGTTCATTGAATTATGCAATGCTAACGGATTAAACGTTCAAGTTTCTTTAGAAGAACACGTTGAACACCCTGTTGGTGCAAAAAAGACAGGTTGTAATGGCTTTTGTGAATTGGGCCCACTAGTTAGAATTGAACCACAAGGCTGGCTTTACACAAAAGTTAAAGTAGAAGATTGTGCTGAAATTATTGAAAAATCAGTTATGGCTGATGAACTTATCCAAAGATTAGTTTATGGTGGCAAAAAAGAATTTGCAGCTCAAAAGGATATTCCTTTCTATAAAAGACAAAGCCGTATAGTTTTTGAAAATTGTGGTTATATCGATTCTGAAGATATTGGCGAATACATTGCACGTGGTGGCTACGTTGCTTTAGAAAAGGCAATTACCACAATGCAACCTGAAGATATCGTAAACGAAATTAGCGAATCAGGTCTTCGTGGTCGTGGCGGTGGTGGTTTCCCTGCGGGCAGAAAATGGGCTCAAGTTGCAAAGCAAACTAACTTTCCTAAATACGTAGTTTGTAATGGTGACGAAGGTGACCCGGGCGCGTTTATGGACCGTTCTGTTATGGAAGGCAACCCACACGCTATGCTTGAAGGTATGCTTATTGCAGGTATTGCAACGGGTGCTACCGAAGGTTATATTTACGTTCGTGCAGAATACCCACTTGCAGTTGCAAGATTAAGAAATGCTATCAAGCAAGCTGAAGAATTTGGGCTTCTTGGTGAAAATATTTTAGGCTCAGGACATACCTTTAATTTACATATTAACCGTGGTGCAGGTGCTTTCGTTTGTGGTGAAGGTTCAGCATTAACTGCTTCTATTGAAGGCAAACGCGGTATGCCAAGAACAAAACCACCACGTACGGTTGAAAACGGCTTGTTTGATAAGCCAACAGTACTAAACAACGTAGAAACTTTTGCAAACGTTCCACTTATCATTTGTAATGGTAGCGAATGGTTTAAGTCTATGGGTACTGAAACAAGTACGGGTACTAAAGCTTTTGCTTTAACGGGTAACGTTAACAACACCGGTCTTATTGAAGTTCCAATGGGTACAACTTTAAGAGAAATTATTTTCGATATCGGTGGTGGAGTTCGTAATGGTGGTAAATTTAAGGCTGTTCAAATTGGTGGCCCATCAGGTGGTTGCTTAACTGAAGAACATTTAGACTTGCCGTTAGATTTTGATTCACTTTCAAGGGTTGGTGCTATAATCGGTTCTGGTGGTCTTGTTGTTATGGATGACAAGACTTGTATGGTTGAAGTTGCAAGATTCTTTATGGACTTTACACAAAGAGAATCTTGTGGTAAGTGCGTGCCTTGTAGAGAAGGTACAAAACGCATGCTTGAAATCTTAAATCGTATTGTTGATGGTAACGGCCGTGATGGTGACATTGAAATGTTACGTGAACTAGGCGAAACTGTTACAAAGACTGCGCTTTGTGGTTTGGGTAAAACTGCAGCAGGCCCTGTTCTTTCAACGTTAAAATACTTTGAAGATGAATATAAAGCACACATTTACGATAAGAAGTGCCCAGCAGGTGCTTGCCAAAAGCTTAAGACTATCGTTATCGACCCTGAATTATGCAAGGGTTGCTCAAAATGTGCAAGAAATTGTCCTGTTAACGCAATTAAGGGCGAAATTAAAAAGCCTTACGTTATTGAACAAGATAAGTGTATTAAGTGTGGCGCATGTATTTCTAACTGCGTATTTAAGGCTATTAAGGAGGTTTAATCATGGGTGAATATATGATTATTGACGGCATCAAGGTCAAGATTGAAGGCGAAAAGAACATTCTTGAACTTGCAAGAAAAGCCGGCATTGAAATTCCTGCATTCTGTTATGACCCTGAACTTTCTATTTATGGTGCTTGTAGAATGTGTATGTTTGAAGATGAACGTGGCCGTTTAGATGCATCATGCTCATGCAAACCAAGAGATGGTATGGTTATCAAAACTAATACCCCTAAATTAAGAAAGTATAGAAAGATGATTCTTGAACTACTTCTTGCTAATCACTGTCGTGACTGTACAACTTGTCACATGAGTGGTAAATGTAGATTACAAGAATTTGCTTATAAGTTTAATATTGAAAATATTCGCTTCCCAAACAACTCATGTTCGCTAAACATGGATAAAACTTCTTATAGTATTTTAAGGGCACCGGGCAAGTGTATTCTTTGCGGTAAGTGCGTTAGAATGTGTAATGAAGTTCAGTCAGTTGGTGCAATTGACTACGCTTATCGTGGCGCAGAAATGAAAATTGCAACTGCTTTTAATGGCGATATTGCTGATTCACCTTGCGTAGGTTGTGGTCAATGTGCTGCAGTTTGCCCAACCGGTGGTATCACTATTAAAGATGATGCCGATGCTGTTTGGAAGAATATCGGTAATGATGACGTTGAAGTTTCAGTTCAAATCGCACCTGCAGTTAGAGTAGGTTTAGGTACAGAGTTCGGTTTTGCTGAAGGTGAAAACGTTATGGGTAAACTTGTTACAGCCCTTAAAGAAATGGGCTTTAATAAAGTTTACGATACTAATATCGGTGCTGACCTTACTATCATGGAAGAATCACACGAATTAGTTGAAAGAATAAACAACGGTGGCAAACTACCAATGTTTACTTCTTGTTGCCCAGCTTGGATTAGATTTGCTGAATATAACTATCCTGAACTATTAGATAACATTTCTACTTGCAAGAGCCCAATGCAAATGCTTGCAGCAACCATTAAGGCTATGTATAAGGGCGAAAAGAAACACATTCACGTTGCAATTATGCCATGTTCTGCTAAAAAGAATGAGGCTCGCCGTCTAAAGTTTAACGGCGCTGTTGACTACGTTCTTTCAACACAAGAAGTTGTTAGAATGATTAGAGAACACGGTATTCACTTTAAGTACTTACAAGAAACTGAACCTGATAATCCATTTGGCGAACATACTGGCGCAAGCGTTATCTTTGGTGCATCTGGTGGTGTTACTGAAGCTGCTCTTCGTACTGCTGTTGAAACTATTACAGGTCAATCAATGCCTAACGTTGAATATGCTGCCGTTCGTGGTATGGAAGGTGTTAAAGAAGCTGAATACAACGTTAACGGATTAAAGATTAAGGTTGCAGTAGTTAGTGGACTTAAGAACGCAAGGGCAATTTGCGAAAAGGTTAAAAATGGCGAGGCAGACTATCAATTTATTGAAATTATGGCTTGCCCTGGTGGTTGTGTAAATGGTGGTGGCCAACCTTTCGTTGATGCGTTCACTCGTTCTGATATCGACTATAAGAGTTTAAGAGCAAGTGGCCTTTATAAAACCGATGAAAAAATGGCAAGTAGAAAGAGCCATGAAAACAAGGCTATTAAAGAACTATACCAAACTTTCCTTGGTGAAGTTGGTGGCGAAAAAGCACACGAATTACTTCATACTCATTACCAAGCAAAAGTTAGAAGATAATTGTAATAAAAGCATTTAATGAAAAAGCACGGCAAACTGCCGTGCTTTTTGTTATATGTACATTCTTTTTTTATTAAACGTTTTCTATTTCAATCACTGTTAAGGTTTTATCTTGCACTTTAAATTTGACATTGTAAGTAGAGTAGAGCATGCCGTAAGTTCTATCATCATCTTGATAAGATGGTCTTGGGTCGTCGGACAAGCATTCAATTAGGCCTTGCAACTTGTCGCTATCAATTTTAGACTTTAATTTGTTACTAAATATAACATCCAACTTATATGCCCATTCATTGTCAGAATAACTGCCTTTAGCATCAACGTGGCAGTCGGTTTGTGGTAAGTATGGTTTGATATCAAAGATAGGCGTTTTATCAAGTAGGTCAGCCCCCGAAACTATTATATAAGGGCTGTCTGGTTGATTTAAGACAATTTGTTCAATTTTTACTGAAGAAAGTCCTAAACTATTAGGCCTAAAAGGTGAACGGCTTGCAAAAACACCCACTTTTTTGTTTCCACCAAGGCGTGGTGGTCGAATTAAAGGGGTAAACTCTTTGGTGTGGGATAGCGAAAAGTCGAATATAAGCCATAAATGTGAAAATTCTTCTAAACCACGGAGAGCATCGGCATTTTTATATTCGCCATTAAAAACTATTTTAGATAGTATAGAGTTCGCCCTATTAGATTGCCTTGGAATACCAAACTTTTCTTTAAAGTCGTTTTCAATATGGGCAATAGCTTTAATTGTATAATCAGTCATTTTAATATCCTTAACGTATGTGCATACGTATAAAATCACATTAAATTACCCGAGATGAACTCGGGTAATTTTTAATTATTCAGCATTTTTACTTTCAAACCAAATTTTAACGTATTCAGCAACTGCTTTAGCAAGCTCGTCAATGTTCCAGTTTGTTGTGTTTACAATAAGGTTATAAGATTTTCTATCACCCCAAACACCATCAGCAATCAAGAACCTTGTTTTAGCACGGTTTTTATCTATTCTTTTAATCTTTGCTTTAATTTGTCTGTCAGTTAGGTTTTCTGAAGTAGTAGCCCTTTCTTTACAACGCTTAATTTTAGCATCTATATCTGCACATACGAAGATGTTTAGTGGATTTTTATCATGCAATAAAACGTCTGCATTTCTACCAACAATAATACAGTTTTTGCCTGCTTCTGCAATTTCCTCAATAATCTTTCTTTGTTCACTTAAAAGTTTAGAGTCTGGTGAACTCAAATACACAGGGGACATGAAAGAATGATGGAATGAAAGTGAGTAAGTTTGCCAAGCATGTGTAGATAGGGCATAGTCTACGTAATTTTCATCAACGTTATGCCTTTTTGCAATTTCAGTAATAATTTCTCTATCGTAATAATCGTATGCTAAAATTTCAGCAACCTTTTTGCCGAGTTCTCTACCACCACTACCAAATTCACGGCTAATAGTAACAATATTCATAATTTATCCCCCTTAAACTAGCATAAATAACTATTTACCATAAGTTAATGCTTATTTTACTAAATTGATTATACAATAAGTTTGTTAAAAAATCAATACCCTTTTAAAATTTTAGTTTTACATAAAGCAAAACGGCGATAGAAATCTATCGCCGTAAGTTTTTTAATTATTAGAAAGCAATTTTTTCTTGAATATAAGCCTTTAATTCACTAATAGGAAGTCTAACTTGTTCCATTGTGTCTCTATCACGAATTGTAACGGTGTCGTTTTCTAATGTGTCAAAGTCGATAGTGATACAGAAAGGTGTACCAACTTCGTCTTGACGGCGATAACGCTTACCGATAGAACCTGCTTCATCATAATCAACAGGGAAAGCCTTAATTAAGTCGCTATAAACTTCATCAGCCTTTTCAGAAAGTTTCTTAGAAAGTGGAAGTACAGCAGCCTTAAATGGTGCAAGTGTTGGGTGAAGTCTTAAAACAGTTCTAACGTCGTTCTTTTCAGCATCAACAACTTCTTCATCATAAGCATTGCAAAGCACTGCAAGAACAGTTCTTTCTACACCAAGGCTTGGTTCAACAACGTAAGGAATATATCTTTCGTTTGTTTCTTGGTCAAAGTATGTTAAGTCTTTACCAGAAGTGTTCTTATGTTGTGTTAAGTCGTAGTCTGTTCTGTCTGCAACACCCCAAAGTTCGCCCCAACCGAATGGGAATAAGAATTCGAAGTCAGTAGTTGCTTTAGAGTAGAAGCATAGTTCTTCTGGATCGTGGTCACGTAGTCTTAATCTTTCATCTTTAATACCGATAGAAAGCAACCAGTTGTGGCAGAATGAACGCCAATAACTAAACCATTCTAGGTCAGTACCTGGCTTACAGAAAAATTCAAGTTCCATTTGTTCAAATTCACGAACACGGAAAATGAAGTTGCCTGGTGTGATTTCGTTTCTAAAAGATTTACCAATTTGAGCAATACCGAAAGGCATTTTCTTTCTTGTAGTTCTTTGAACGTTAACGAAGTTTGTGAATATACCTTGTGCAGTTTCTGGACGAAGATATACGGTGTTTTTAGCATCTTCAGTAACGCCTTGGAATGTTTTGAACATTAAGTTAAATTGGCGAATATCTGTGAAGTTATGTTTTTTACATGTAGGGCAAAGAATGTTGTGTTCTTCAACAAATTCTTTCATTTCTTGGTGAGAGAAAGCATCGATAGGCTTTGGAAGAGTAAAGTTGTTTTCTTGTACCCAGTCTTCAATAAGCTTATCAGCCCTAAATCTTTCGTGGCATTCTTTACAATCCATAAGTGGATCTGAAAAGCCTGCTAAGTGTCCTGAAGCAACCCAAGTTTGTGGGTTCATTAAAATTGCAGCATCAAGACCTACGTTAAGTTTGTTTTCGGTAACGAATTTTTGCCACCAAGCGCGCTTAACGTTGTTTTTAAGTTCAACACCTAAAGGACCGTAGTCCCAAGTGTTTGCTAAACCACCATAAATTTCACTACCAGGGAAAATAAAGCCCCTATTTTTACATAGGTTAACAATTTTTTCCATAGTTGCAGCCATGTTTTTTTGTTCCATAATACCTTTCCTTACAGTAATAATTAAAATTTCAATAAATATTGTACATTATATAAAAAATTTAGTCAAGCAAACTACTCGTTTTGCTTTTTTATTTTTTTAATTTGTGGTATAATCTACTATATATTCTTTTAAAGGTGTATCATTATGGTTGAAGCAACTAACTTTATTGAACAAATTATTAACGAAGAATTGGAAAGTGGAAAGGTTTCATCAATACAAACTAGATTTCCACCTGAACCTAACGGATATTTACATATCGGCCACGCAAAATCTTTGTGCTTAAACTTTGGTGTTAAAGAAAAGTATAAGGGTAAGTGCAATCTTTTCCTAGACGATACTAATCCAAGTAAGGAAAAGGAAGAGTTTGAAGAAGCAATTAAAAAAGATATCGCTTGGCTTGGCTTTGAATATGATGCTATTACCCACGCTTCTGACTACTATGAAGATATTTATAACTTTGCGGTAGAAGAAATTAAGATGGGCAACGCTTTCGTTTGCGATATGACCCCAGAACAAATTTCTGCAAACCGTGGTACTTTAACAGAACCAGGTAAGGAAAGTCCATATAGAAACAGAAGTGTAGAAGAAAACCTTAAACTTTTTGCCGAAATGCGTGAAGGAAAGTATAAGGACGGGGAAAAGTGTTTAAGAGCAAAGATTGATATGGCTTCGCCTAACATCAACATGCGTGACCCTGTTATTTATAGAATACTTCGTGAAAACCATTATCGTACAGGCGACAAGTGGTGTATTTACCCTATGTACGACTTTGCGCACCCTATCTGCGACTATATGCAAGGTGTAACACACTCACTTTGTACTTTAGAGTTTGAAGATCATAGACCGCTTTACGATTGGGTGGGCATTACTTTAGGCTTTAAGAATAAGCCAAGACAAATTGAATTTGCAAGATTAAACGTAACTAACCTAGTTATGAGTAAAAGATATCTTAAAAAGCTTGTAGAAGATGGTTCAGTTAATGGTTGGGACGATCCGAGAATGCCTACCTTAACAGGTTTAAGAAACCGTGGTGTTCCTGCTGAAGCATTAAAAGACTTCTGCGCAAGAATTGGCATTAGCAAAGCTAACTCTGAAGTTCAAATAAGTTATCTTGAAGCATGTATTAGAGAATACCTAAACGAACATGCAGAAAGGGCAATGGCTGTTTTAACACCATTAAAGGTTACTATTACTAACTATCCTGATGGTAAGACTGAACAAGCCGAGTTTGAAATTAATCCTAACGAAGAAGTTAAGAGAGTTAGAAAGATTGACTTTAGCAAAAATATTTATATTGATGCTGATGACTTCTCTCTAGACCCACCACCAAAATATTTCCGTTTGAAAAAAGATGGTTACGTTCGTCTAAAGGGCGCATACATTATCAAGTGTGATGACGTTATTCTTGATGAAAATGGCGAAGTTAAGGAACTACTTTGTTCTTTGGTTGAAAATAGTAAGAGTGGTAACGATACTTCAGGCGTTAAATGTAAGGGTGTTATTCAATGGGTAAATGCAGATACTGCAGTTGACGTTGAAATTAGAAAGTATGGCCACTTATTAAAAGATGAAGAATACGCAGGTCAAGACTTCTCTGAAAGAATGAATAAAGAAAGCGTTAAGATCTATCAAGGTAAGGTAGAACCTTATATTTTTGAAAATGATAAAAATACAAGTTATCAATTAATTAGAACGGGTTACTTTAAGAGACTTGACGTAAACGGCAAGGAAATTATTAGTGAAATAGTTTCATTAAAAGACAACTTTAACGTTAAAAAATAGGAATAGATATTATGAAAAAAGTTTGTATGGAATTAAATGATGGAAGAAAGATGAACATTGAACTTCTTCCTGAATATGCACCTATATCAGTAGAAAACTTTATTGATTTAGTAAAGAATGGTTTTTACGATGGATTATGTTTTCATAGAGTAATTCCGGGCTTTATGATCCAAGGTGGTGGCTTTGTTCAAGAAAACGGCTTAAAAGAAAAGCACGCACCACGCACAATCAAAGGGGAATTTGCAATGAACGGCGTTAAGAACGACCTTCACCATGCGCCTGGCGTTATCTCAATGGCTAGAACAATGGATCCTAACTCTGCATCTTCACAATTCTTTATTTGCGTTGATGACCAAGCATATTTAGATGCTCAATATGCGGCATTTGGTAAGCTTTGTGATGAAGAAAGCTTTAAGGTTGCAGTTGATATCTCTTTAGTTAAGACTAAAAGTTGGTCTTACTACGACGATATTCCAGTTGAGCCAATCGTAATGAAAAAAGTTTATATGGTGGAAGAATAATTTTCACTTTTATTAAAAGGAGTTTACAATGAGAGAAGGAAGTATAGGGATATTAATATCTATGATATGCTACATGCTTGTAGTTGTAGGTATTGGTATATTCTTCGCTAAAAAATCAAAACAAAATTCAGAAAACTACTTCTTGGGTGGTAGATCTTTAGGCCCTTGGGTAGCTGCCATGAGTGCTGAAGCATCAGACATGAGTGGTTGGCTACTTATGGGTTTACCTGGCGTTGCTTACTGGTTTGGTCTTGCAGATGCTGCTTGGACTGCAATCGGTTTAGCTATCGGTACATACGTTAACTGGTTATTCGTTGCTAAAAGATTACGTAACTTTTCAGTAGTTTCAGGCGATTCAATTACTTTACCAGAATTTTTCAGCAATCGATTTAACGAAAAGAAAAAGGTGCTTTTAAGCGTTTCTGCTATATTTATTTTAGTATTCTTTACAGTTTATGCATCAAGCTGTTTTGTTACCTGTGGTAAATTATTTAGTACACTTTTCGGTTTTGATTATCACCTAATGATGATTATCGGTGCGGCATTTGTTATTTTCTACACCTACATTGGTGGTTTCTTAGCAGAAAGTGCATCAGACTTTATGCAAGCAATCGTTATGGTGTTTGCACTATTAGTTATCTTAATTTTAGGTACAATCAATGCTGGTGGCCTTGATCAAGTGTTTGCAAACGCACAAGCAATTCCTGGCCATTTCTCACTAACAAGCATGGCAAACCCTAATACTGATGGTACTTTTGGTGAAGCATCTAATTATGGCTTCTTAACCATTTTATCAACACTTTCTTGGGGCTTAGGTTACTTTGGTATGCCACAAGTTCTTTTAAGATTTATGGCTATTAGAAAGGCTGATGAATTAACTCGTTCAAGAAGAATCGCAACGGTTTGGGTGGTTATTTCATTATTCGCTGCAGTTATGATTGGTATTATCGGTAGATCAATTTTTGGACCTGCAACTGAAGGATTAAATAGCTCTTCTGAGGCTGAAAATATCTTTATTAGAATGACGGAAATATTGCTTAACGGCAACTGGTTACTAATCATTTTCTCTGGTATCGTTATGGCAGGTATTCTTGCTGCAACAATAAGTTCATCAGATAGTTACTTACTTATCGCATCTTCAGCGTTTGCTAAAAACTTATATAGTGGTTTGATTAAAAAGCAAGCAAACGATAAGGAAGTTATGTTAGTTTCAAGAATAGTTCTACTTGTAATTTCATTAATTGGTATCGTTATCGCTTGGGATGAAAATAGCGTTATCTTTACGCTCGTTTCATTTGCATGGGCAGGTTTTGGCGCAACGTTTGGTCCACTAATGCTATTCTCACTATTCTGGAGAAGAATAAACCAAAAGGGTGCAATCGCAGGTATGATTACTGGTGGTTCAATGGTATTCATTTGGAAACTACTATTAAAACCATTAGGTGGCGTGTTTGGTATTTACGAATTACTACCAGCATTCATTTTATCTTCAATAGCAATCGTTGTTGTTTCACTTTTAACTAAAGAACCAGATGAAACTACAACTAATATGTACGATCAAGCTATTGCTCTTTGCAAACAAGCAAAAGAAGAAGTTTTATCTAAAGAAATTGGTGAAGAACAAGCATAAAAATAAACAATAAATAAAAAAGCCCAACAACGCAAGTTGTAGGGCTTTTTATTGTATATGAAAACCACGGGATAGTCCCGTGGTTAAAAAGAGGTTAACCTTTACATAAAAATACCTCCTATGTTAAAATAAGAAAGTAGTCTACACAATCAAATTAAACATAGGAGGTTTGTCAAATGAATGACATAAATA
>JAEIGA010005892.1_pt1 | contig 18642 bp, 6 predicted proteins | sample 9270691 | NCBI WGS metagenome assembly JAEIGA01 (sample SAMN17057246, study PRJNA624740) | gut metagenome | biome: biome; isolation source: fecal sample | host: Bos grunniens | place: China: Xizang | collected 2019 | reverse complement strand
CATCTTTTTTGGCTTTATTTTTTGCATAACAATGCAAATTCCTGCAAACACCAAAAACGACAAAGCAAGAATAATTTCAATAAGCAAACAATCTTTGATCATTTCAGACGTTGGACTATATGGAACATTAAATACCACTAAATTAACATCCTTCAATCCCAAATACGTAAAAATACTCATAATTGCAGAAAATACATTTGCACCCGCTATCGCATACCAAGTATATTTAGTTTTTAACGCTGTGAAAATAAAGAAGGTTAAAATAATTACAATTGCTAAATCAGTATAAAACAGAATTAATAAATTCAAAACCTTTAAAATTAAACAAGACTCGCCAAAAACCGGATCGGTTTCCAAAATATGAACGGAAAATTTATCATTGCTCGTCATCATTGCATCTTTAATAGATGCATTTAGCTCCACTCGATGTTCATTGTACCATTTCGTTGTATTTTCATCATTTAGCAACGCAATAGCAGTTGTCATATTTTGATCAATGTCATCCATCTTTGGTGTTGGCGGAATATTATCGCCAACCAAATGACCGGCTTGCATTTGAACAAATTCGTTCATATAAACTGCTAATTTAGAATCCATTAAAATTGCTATACTGGATTCCACATCAATGCCAGTTTGTTCATTTAACAATTTTACAATTTTTTCAAGATAATGTACTTTTCCATATGTACTAACAACAATATCACTTATTTTTTCTGAATACTCTTTGTTAACATAATCTTTATATGTTTCATCGATATCAATCCACGAATATTCAGCAGACTTCATCCAGTTATCTTCAATATCAACATCAAACACCATATATCCTGCTGTGTTCTTATTAATAAATGAAGAAGAAATTAAAGATGGTAACAAAAGTGATTCCATAAAAACAAGAATTACAACAAAAATCCACAAAAAGACTACCTTAACAACAGATGTCTTTTCTTTTTTATTGTCAATCTCTTTATTTAGTAACTTAGTTTTATTTTTAGCCATAAAAACCTCCTAAATATATTAATAATATTGTAGTGTGAGTTTTTTTAAACAAAAAATATGCCGGCAATAATTGCCGGCATATATATTATAATTTACTTGTATATTTTTTTTGTGTGTAATATGCGTTAATATCATCAACGATTGGATTTGCACTATGTGCAATAACAAGAACCTGATCCTTTGGCATGGTACGAATTTCATCTACGGTATAAAGCTCTCTACGTGCACCAGAACGAGATACTTGTTGGCCAGCAAACAACGATTCACTCATTGTTTTACCAGTAGAACCACCTGATGAGTAGTTTTTGGTTTCTACGGTAGTATATCCTGCTAATTCACTTACATATTTTGCTGATTCACCAGTAAGACCTGCGAAAATCAGTTTTGTTTTTAAGTTGTTTAACAATGTTGATGTAATATTATCTCCATATACTTGTTTTAACTGTTCCACACCCTGTGTACATATTGAAATACCAATACGTCTACTACGACATGTAGAAATAATTGTATCAATTCCAAGAACCGAACCGGCGTTCGGGAACTCATCAAAGAAACAAAGAATTGGGTGTCCATCAGCATGTGCAATATTCATGTTCAAAATTTGGAAATACAAAACGGATGTAATAGGCATCATATAGTTGGCTTGGTTTTCCGGAACACAAATAAATAATACGGTAGGACGTTCGCGAAGCATTGTAGGATTAAACATAGACGATTCATCAATTTGAGAATCACCATATTCATCATATGTAATTTCAGGAGTTACAAAGTCTTCAATCTTATCTTCCAAGAAAATCTGGACGTTTGTTGTTAATACTGATTTAATGGATGCCAATGTTTTTTCACTTTCGGCTGAAGATTTAAAGATAAGGAACTGTCTGTAAGCAAATTTATTCTGCTTAAATTTCTCTTCCATTTCAGACATGCTATCACGAAGAATAATGTCGATAGCCTCTGGAATACTCTTTGTCACACCAAACTGCTTAACATAGCCAAGTGCTGCAGAGAATAACGGTACAGACATGTTAATCCATTCAGAACTACTCATGCCAGAACCAGTTGCAATTTCAATTGACTTGCCACCGTTAATAAGAATAATCTGTGCGATTTCATGAATTTTTTGATCATCTTCTGTTAACCAAAGAGGATTGTATTTAAATTCGTTTTTGCTCTTATCGAGAGGAACAATTTTTACAATACGATATCCAATAGATTCAAGATATGGTCTTGTTTTTTCACACATTTCTCCCTTTGGGTCAATAACAACGGCAGAATGTTCTCCATCCAAATCAAGAAGATTGGGAATAAAGAATGCGGATGATTTACCGGAACCAGTAGGACCAAGTACGAGGCAATGTTCGTAAGATGACTTTCCAGACAATCTAATTCTCTTGGAAATAGTAAATCCATCATTACCCATAATACCGATTTTATTTAACTCACCAACACTACCATATTTAGCAGTACCTTGGTTTCCATATTTAGTGGTAACTTTAATTTTCTTTTTACCACCTCCACCACCAAAGGAAATGTTGGAGAATCCACCTTTACTAATAAATATAAAGATTGGAATTAAAATGATAATTAAGAAGATAAGGATTTGGAAAAACTTAATACCAAATGAAAATTTACCTTCATTAGAATTTCCTGGTTCGCGAATTCGAATAGTTCCATTTTCACTCACCTTATTATCAAGAACAATAGCTGGCTTAGTCATTGCAGATGATGTTGTTGTACAAGCATAAGTTTGAGTTCCAACAATTTGCGAGTAATAAATGGTTGCGTTCTTATTTACTGTTGTATTAGCTGGCGGCGTACATTCGTAAATCGTATATGTTTGTGCCCCCTCTAATACAGCTTGAACAGATGCATCTCCACCAGACATTAAATATGGCAAGAAATGCGTAAATGCAAGAGTACCAGCAATATATGCAGCAATTGCAAGAATAACAAGAATAACTTTTACTGTTTTATTCATGACAAGCTCCTTTGCAAAAAAATAATATATATATTCTATTTTATTTTTTTATTTGATGAATAAACAAAAAAAATGCCCTTATCAGGACAAAAAGAAAAGGTCGACGAATAGTCGACCAATCCTTAGAAACAAACATACTTACAAACAACTGCAACATCAATTTTCGTCCGTCCGAAGACAGCTCTATTGACACGGAATCCTGCTAAATGTTGCTATTTTAGCTGGCCCTGGTAAAGAAGGAGAATTTTCTCCAACGCAACTTGAAATCCCCTTTTTCAAGTTGAAAAATATTATGTTTCTGAAATAACCCTTGTGAATACACATCACAAGTGGTAGCAAATCTAAAACCTGTCAGAAAAAATTCTTATTATATTATATTATTACTTTTTGCCTTTATAACTAAAAAATAGGAAAATTTTAAAATTTTTTTCAAATAAATTTTTATTAATAACATAATAACAATGGCACATCATTAACGATGTGCCATTTGTTTTATTATTTCTTTAAATACGATTTACCCATAATAGTATTTTCAACTATCATTAATCCCCTACACGCTAAATCATCACACAATTTATTAAATTCTGGAACAGAAATCGTAATGCCATGCTCATCTCGAATTTTCTTCATGACTACATCTTTTGTAAAATCATTAAATGGCAATGAAGCAAGAATCACATCTTCTTCCGGTCTATTAGCAACCATAGCTTTGAATTCATCAAACGGATTTCGAGCATTTTTAGCCATAGTAATACCATAACGAATCTTTACAAACATAGTTCTGCCAATAATAGAACTTGACACATAACATTCGCCAGAATTCATATAAGGCAATTTTTTAATTTCCGATCCATTCAAATCCGTTTCCTTTTTAATGGATTCAATATCTTCCTTTATAGATAGTCTAAAAATGAATTTATTGGCCATTTGAGCGACGATTGTTTCATCAAGGAGTGATGGACGCTGGGTTGCTAAAAGCTCAAATACGCCGTATTTACGGCCCTCCTGAGCAATAGTTTTCATAATCCTTTTGGTAAGTGAAAAGGATGTGTTATTCGGACAGAACAAATGTGCTTCATCCATTCCAATAAAGAATGGCGGGAAAGGTGTTGCATCAATAATATCGGATTCTCTTGCATCAATAAATCTTCTTCTCATTGAATATAGCTTTTCAACCACATGTGATGCAACAACATGAATTTGTTCCATTGTTCCTCTAAGAACACAGATCTTTCTATTCTGCATAGCTGCAATTAAAGATACTGTATTTCCATTAAAAATACCACTAAGCTCCAATGCGTTCAATCGCCAGGAAAGGGCAATTAGGGTGTTGAAACTTGGAATTTTTGAAATATAGTTTTTATGCAACTTTTTTTCATCATTTGTTAATTGTTCGAATACCTGCTCCAACTTATTAATAATGTCTACCAAATCATCAATAAGCTTTCTTAATTCAAACAATGACATCGAATGATGGTGTAGAGTTCTCAAAAGAGAATCCATGGGACCACTTAATTCACCAGAAAATGACATAATAGAGATCAACTCATCCGTTGTAAGATCTGCAAAATTAATACCAAATCCATTCTTACCAACATTAAAGATCTCAAATTTAGATGAAAAATTCACTTTATATTGTTCTGGAATTTCCGGTTTGCATTCCGCAAAATTCATTTCAAGATGTGGGTCAAAAATAATCCCGGGAATACCCCTTTTCATGAGCTCCTCGATAATTACTTTCATGGCAACGGTTTTACCGGAACCGGAACCACCAAACAATCCAATGTGAGGAGATTCAAACAACTTTTTATAATCAAAAACAAAAGGAATTGCCTTTTGGTCAACAACTTTGCCATTGTTAAACATGGCAACAAGATTCTGATATCTTACTGGAATATCATCAAAATAAGTTCCTGCAACTTCTCCTAATACAAATCCATTGTTTGGTTCAACATTCATTACAAATGGTGCAACATTTTCAAACATTGGAATTGTGGCTGTGGCAGTAATATCTATTGGATATTTTACATTGCTTTCAATTTTTGCAGTAGCAACATAAGCTTTCTTTTCATTATGAAACACAACCTCAGTTGTAATAACTCGACATAATGGATTGTTATTATAACTATCTTTAATGACTAAATATTCATCTATTGCAAATGGATGGTCATAACTAATTAATGAAACTTCATAAGGAGAAGTTTTACCATAAACTGTTATATTTCGCATATTTATACCTCTAAAAATTCAATTATTTATATTGTAGTGTCAAAATATATAAATGAAAACACCAAGACCGAAGTCTTGGTGTTTTGTTAGTTTAAATTATTCAAAAATAGGAATGATATAAATGGTATAACCAGATTTCAAAACTGAACCATCCGTCTTTAAAAGAACGCATCCTTTTAATGCAGCTGTGTCTCTAACAACAAGAACTTCATCTCTCACACCTGTAAAATATGTACTTGATGGTGTTGTCGTTGTAACCGTTCCGCCAGTTGTAATGAACTTTCCAGATGAATTTGACGCCGTTGTTCTATTTGCTGCTAAAGAAACCCAGTCAAAATTAGTTTCCATTTCACCAACAATGCAAATTTTTACACCTATAGCTCCTTCTATACTGGTGAAATCCCAAGAATCCTTATTTGCATAAGAAACGTTGTTGGTTGGAACGACGGAAATTGTTTTTAAATTCTCATTGTTTAACATATCCAATACGTCTTGATTAACCAATCCAGAAATAGCAATAGTGTATGACAATGCATCTCTAATTGTCTGATAAAAATTAGAAGTTAATGTATCAGAAGATGCTGTATAAGTTATTGTTCCTGTTGTTCCAGAAGAATAGTTCATGGCAAGATCAGAAGTTGTTAACTTATTAATACCTGGTGAACCAATTGCCGAATAAACAGTGTTGAAAAATGTTGTTGCATTTCCTGAATAGTTAATAGTAAAGCGATTGTTTGCATAGTTACCCGTGCATGACATTGTTAAATCAGATGCAGTTACTGTATATGGTGTTCCATAGGTTGTGCCATATTTCGTTGCAAATTCAGCAGCTGTGCCAGTATATGTATATGTTTTTTGACTACTGCTGTAATATCCAATTGTTAAATCATCAGATGTTAATGAATATACAGGGTATGTAGATGCATACTTGGCGAGAATTGAATCTGCGTTACCATTGCACGTGTATTTATACGAAGACGAATAATAATCTATTGTTACATCGGTACCAACTAATTGCTTAATCGGAGGTGAAGTAACATAACTATTTGCTTTGCTTAATGCAGTTTCTGCCGTTAATGACGATGACGATATTTTCCACTTAACATAACCGGTGCTTGTATCTTTTTCCATTGTTAAATCTGAAGTTATAAGCTTTGTAAAGGTTGGACTTCCCAGACTTGTATATATACTTGCAAAATCAGAGGATGACGTTCCACCACTACTAACATCAATTGTTCCAGATATAGAAATTGAAAACTGTCCAGTTGATGAAATGCTATTAAAATTAGACATTAAATCGCCATAATTTGATGTAAAGTCTCCAAGACTTAACGTCGTTGAGAACGATTTACTTGACTTTGTATATGTACCATCACTACTTTCAATGGTTGAAATTTCGGAATCACTTACGCTAATTAAGTCAAAAATTTCATGTAATGGATAGTCCATGCTTACTGTGCCACCCTTTGTTATCGAACCATTTGAACATGTAACAGTATATGAACCACCTGAAATATATGATGGCGTTTTTGAAATTGACAACCATTGACTAAGCGTACCAGAATATATAATTGAGGTAGCATTACCTAATGGATTACAACTTGAATAACCCGAATAAATACTTGTAACATTTGTTGGAATATAGACAGTGGTTACAGAAGAACCTCTTAAAACACCATCATTAATTGATTTAAACGAACTATTTTCAGGGAATGTAAAGCTTGTATTGTCAATACCATAAAAGGCCACAGAACCAATTGATGTTATGTTATTCACATTGTCGAATGTAATTGTATCACAATTGTAAAAAGCATATTGTCCGATAGATGTTACACTGCTTGGAATTGTATAACTTCCGCCATTATAAAATGCATGGCATGAAATAGATGTTGCTGTTGATGGAATGGTTGCACTTGGTTCTCCATAAAGAACCGTATTTCCAGACATCAAGCATCCATTTACTTCAGGATAGCTATAAGATGAAGAAGAAATGTATGAAAAACTACCGTTCTCGCAAAATGCTTCAGAACCAATCGAAGTTACACTACTTGGAATAGATAATGAACTTCCCAAGCTTGCATCATAAAATGCGGATGAGCCTATATATGAAATATTACTTGGGATATTACCATTTGAAAAGTTGATTCCTTTAAATGCATTATTAGCAACACCATCAATATTTGATGACGATGTTGACAAGTTACTGTTAATCGTACCACAAATAACATTCAAAGAACTCTTGTCCACAAGTGAATCTTGTATGATATGATAATTGGGATTATTGGAATCTACTGTAATAGAAGCCAAATTTCTATTATTACTCCATGGATTTCTTTCAATTGATGTTAAGCTTGCGGGAATTGAAATACTTGTAATAGAATTATATTGAAATGCCTCTGCTTGAACTGAAATTGTGCCATCTGGAAGGTTGAGAGATCCGGACATGTAATTGTAGCTAAACGCGGAAGATCCAATAGTTAAATTGTTTGCACCTTCAAATTCAACGGCATCAATTGAACCATTCCAAAATGCCGACTTACCAATATAACTTATTGTTGATGGAAACGTCACTGTGCCATTTAAGCTACTCAGTTGATAAAAGGCATAATCGTCAATTGTTGATATTTGAGAACCATTCTCAAACGATAATGACGTGTAACCAGACTCTCGAAAAGCATGCTTGTCAATTGTAGTTATTTGATCGGCAATAGTTAACACCCTATTTGTAGCAGTTTTACCAGCACTGGCAAAAGCATATTGTGGAATGGTTGTAATGTGATCACCAAAATTTGGTGCATTTAATTTTGAAGCATAATAGAATGAATATGTTCCCAAACTATTTACTTTTGATAAATCTATTGTTTCAATGTTTTGATTGTATCTAAAAGCGTTAGTTGCAATTGATACAAATTCATCGTCTGATAAATTCGCACCAAGATTTTCGATAACCTTAACTGCTGATTGATTGCTAACGCTATTTTGATAGCCGCCAAAAGCGTATTCTCCAATAGAAGAACAATTATTCAAGCTGATGGTTGTTGGTAATTTGCCGCAAGCAGCAAATGCGTTATTTCCAACGGAAGTTACTTGGGACAAATCTATGGTTGATAATTGGTTACACGCATAAAAAGCGTAAGTAGGAATGGCAATTTCACCAAGATTTTCAGCAGAAGTGAGGGATGTACAGAAATAAAATGCACTTGATCCTAACGACGAAAGAGATGATAGGTCTACTGTTGTCAATGCTGAACAATTAGAAAATGCTTCATCCCCAATTGTTTCAACATTGGATAATTCAATGTTGGTTAACGAAGAGCAATAATAAAATGCTCTTTTTCCAACATGCGTTAATGTTTCATCGGTGTCAATACTCACCAATTTAGTACGATAAGACGAGTTTGTACTATTTGATGAAAAAGCGTAATCATTAATTGCAGTAACATTTTGTGCACCTACAATTGATGTAATAGAACGTTGTGATGTTGTGCTTGTAAAAGTATTGCTTGTAGCATTTGGATCACCTAATTGTGTAACTGTTTCTGGCAGTACAATTTGAGTATAGCCACTCGGAGTATGAAGTTTTGTCAAAATACCATCTTCTGTAAGAACAACATAACCATTGGCGACACATTGTTCCCATGTGTATCCAGATGTACAAGTACCATTTGTATATACACCAGCAGGTGCCATCAATCCACAACCTTCTCTTGAACAAATAGCATTTACATAAGAATGTCCAAGCTTTGTTAGAATTGTTTGAGAATATTCCTTTGTAGTTGTTGCTTCTGCTGTTGTGAAATACTTATCACAAGCATCTCGTGTGCAATGATATTGTGTTTGATGACCGTCTTCAGTACACGTTGCTGCTACTTCTGGAATTGTTTCAATTGAGTGACCAAGAGCTGGAATGTCTTCATATTTTTTATATCCACAACCAGCATTCTGACATACAGCACTCTGAGAACCATTAGCGGTACATGTTGGTGCTGCATCAGTTGTCCAGTTGTCTTCACCATCGGCATCGGTATCAAAATTATGGCCCGGAGCAACTAATGTTTCACTTGTAGAATATGTACATCCAGTTCTTTGACATTCAATCATCTTAATTCCATTAACTTCACAGTTTGCACTTTGAATTGTTTCTAACAAACTATGTCCAAGTGCAGTATCAAGCTTAACATAGTAATCGTTTGGTGATTGAATATGACAATCAGCACATTCGAACCAATATGTTGCATGGTCTTCACATGTAGCAGCAGTTCTTAAGAAGTTATCACTTTCAAGATTGAAACGATGTCCATTTGAAGCACCATATGTAAAATCTGCTTCATAAGCAGTATCCTTACTGGACAATCCGCAATTTTGACAACTCTTGTAGTAATGAGCTGGTTCAGTACATGTTGCAGCAGATTTTAAATATGTATCTGTTGCAAGTTGTTTAGTGAAATTATGTCCAGTTGCATTTAATTGTTCTGTTTCATAATATGTACAGTTGGCTCTCTGACAATCTTTTCTTTTTTCTCCGCCAGATGTACATGCAGCAGGAGTTGTTGTATACCATTCACCCATCGAGTGTCCTAATTCAGAACCTGTTTCGTATGTTTCGGTGCCCTTTGCATTACAAATACAGTTGAAATAATAAATTGCTCTTGTTGTACATGTTGCAGCTGCATGGAGATATAAGTTATCTTTTCTTGTAAAACTATGTACGTGTCTTGAACACAATGTACAGTTTTGTTGTTCATCCTTCTGGTGAGGTTCTGTATATGTATTCAATAATGCATCACAAGAGTTACAATCTTCATATCTATAGTGGTTTGTATCATCAATTTCTTCATATTCCTCATGAGTGCCACCCACATGATTTGTCATATCTACTTCGCCGTAGTTGAAGAGTTCGGTACCCTTTTCACCACAAGAGCAAGAATAGTAATATTTAGCAGGTGATACACATGTTGCATCAGAATAATGGAATTTGGAATCAGTATTTAATTGGTTGTAATTGTGTCCAGTAGCACTACCTTCGTCAGACCACCAATCACTTGTTGAAACGGTAGAACATCCAAGGTGTGTATGTGCACATGCAAACCAATATGTTGCAGGTGTCTCGCAAGTTGCGACAGTTCTGAGAGTCGCAGTACTCTTGGCCTTACGAGTAAAGCTATGTCCAGGTGCAATTTCATATGTTACACCACAACGGCTACAAACTCTGTCTTGTGTACATGTTAATGTGCCACCAATGTGACCAAGTTCACGACCAGACTCGAACATCTCTGTGCCAGCAGTACCACAACCACAGCTGTAGTAATATTTTGCAGGAGTTGTACAAGTTGCTTCAACTGCAACAAATTGAGGGTTGGTAGCAGTTCTGTCAAATACACATACGTGCAAGTTTGCAGGACATAATACGCATCCACCAATACCATCCTCAATATGATTCTCGTTTACACGTGCAACTTCAGCATCACATTCATAACAGTAAGTTACAACGCCGTGAACATCAGCATCGCATTCAACATATCTTTGATATGTTTCACCAGCATGTACATCGGGGTTGAGTCCGCCATCAAATGTAGCGGCACCAATTTCACCACATGTACAAGAATAGTAATATCTGGATTGCTTTACACAGTTACCTGCATAATCCAAATAGTCATCACTAATAACTTCTTGTTCATATGAGCACAAGTGTCCGTAGAACAAAAGTGTCATATCATCAATGCTATAAAAGTTTACAGCAGTGGATGATGCGAACTTAATACTAAGACTTCCAGTATGTGGTGTATATGTGGTTCCGTTGTAAACGTTCCAACCCTCAGTTGCACCTACATGTGCAGCAGCCTTTTTATTGAGATACCAGTATGATGTGCCGCCGCGTTCATATTTAAGAACAGCAACACCATCTAATGCTCTATAAGAAGCTAATAATCTATATGTAGCATCTTCTGCCAAGATATATGTTGTAAATTCGCCACCCATCAAAGCAGATGAACTCTTAGAAGAACATTTCTCAAGAACAGTAATAAGTTCGTTTGTGTTAATATTGTTTTTGAAAACTAATTCAATGTCTTTCTTAACAAGCGATTCAACGGGAATAACCTCGTCATCAACAACCACCTGTCCACCGCTCTTTGTATGTTCATAACGAACAACAGATCGCGTGTCGTCTTTGGTGCCAAACTCAGTGTCCGCACCAGCCGAAACAATAACAAGCTGACCAAGTGTATTGTCTGGCTTTGTGTATTCCAATCTATATTCAGTTCCCCAAGGGTCTGTTCCGGTAGATTGAATTACACCATCCTTTACCTCCAAGGCTAAATGTTCATCGAGGTTGTTATTCAAGGATTCAACGAGCTCAAAAACATTGTCATTCAATCCCTGCTCCTTTAAAGCAACTACTCTAATAGCCGTTTGGAATGAACGCATGTCAGTTTGAACACCAGACGTTCTTGCATTATTACTTGAAAAGTCGACTCTGGATACAAGAACGACAAATAAGATGCCTATAATAACAATTACCACAAGAAGTTCAACCAAGGTAAATCCTTTCTTTTGTTTGAAATTGTGTTTCATACTACATTACCTCCGTGGATAAATTTTTAAATACTTAAATCATTTTTGTTTAATATTATTATATGGATTTTTATTAAACAAAATAAGAATAAATCTTGTAGTTAAGCTTATTTTACTTAATACAATCATTATTTTTTATTATAGACGCAAAACCTTTGCATCATAATATCTAAGTGTTTTACAAAACAACAAAAATGGAGGCAATTTTAATATGTATTGCCTCCATTTACTATTAAATCTTTTTACCATTGATCTCCAAGGAAGCCATTTGCTGCAACTTGCGTTTTGCATTCAATACAAGCATAAAGTTCTTGATAACTCCCTCGTTGATTGCAGCCTGCATTTCAATAAATGAAATGTATACACCTTCCTTATACGCACGCACAGGATCTGTCTGTGCATATGCCTGTAAGTAAGCTCCCATCTTAATATCATCCATGTCTTCCATTTGAGTCTGCCATCTCATATCAATATTTCTTAAGAGATTGCTTCTCTGAAAACGAATAGACGCCAAAACATGTTCTTCCGTAGGATTGTCTGGCATTAAAGACGCAACGGCTTCATCGATTGCCAAACGAATACACTTGACACATTCAGCCTTAACAGTATCAACCGGCATAGAAGCGAGCTCTTCGTCTGTATAATCCGGGAACTTGATAAGAGTAAGGAATTCTTTTTCTTTGCCCTTGAGTTGCTCATACAATTCCGAAGGCACTCTCTTATGACCATTTGCATCAGCAAATACAAAGTCAATATATTTAGTGCAAATACTATCGTACATATCACTAAAATCATCCTTCGATAAGATTTCATCCCTCTGTTCGTAAATATTATCACGAACCATTGCATTTACCATGTCGTATTCAAGAGTTCCCTTTCTCTGCGAAAAATGACGTCCTTCAATATTTGCCTGAGCCTTTTGAATTGCATTAGAGATAATTCTTGCATCAATCGGCATATCCTCAGGCAATGTCTTGCTCATAATAGTTGCAACTCTATCAGTACCGAACAATCTCATAAGGTCATCTTCAAGCGAAAGATAGAACACAGAAGTTCCAACATCGCCCTGACGTCCAGAACGTCCACGAAGCTGATTGTCGATACGTCGAGACTCGTGTCTCTCAGTACCAAGAACGAACAGTCCTCCAAGCTCTCTTACCTTATCAGCTTCCGGAGCCAACATTTCTTTAATCTCAGCTTCTTTATCTCTAAATGCCTTACGAGCATTCATAATTTCTTCATTGTCGGTTTCGGAATATTCCGTCATTTCGCTAATCAACTCTGGATCCCAACCTTCTTTCTTGAAGTAAGCCAAAGCCATAAACTCGGCATTTCCACCAAGAATAATATCGGTTCCGCGTCCAGCCATATTTGTAGAAATAGTAACTGAACCAAGTCTGCCTGCCTGCGAGATAATTTCAGACTCCTTCTCGTGATACTTCGCATTCAAAACATTATGAGGAATCTTTGCACGTACCAAATACTTGTGCAACTCTTCACTCTTTTCAACGGATGATGTACCAATCAAAATCGGCTGCTTTCTCTCATAACATTCCTGAATAACCTGAACAATAGCATTAAGCTTTGCAGTTCGAGATACATAAACCTTATCGGGAATATCAATTCTTTGAATTGGCTTATTGGTAGGAACCTCTACAATAGGAAGATTATAAATCTGCTCAAACTCATCTTTTTCAGTCATTGCTGTGCCGGTCATACCGGAAAGCTTATAATATTTTCTGAAAAAGTTCTGATAGGTAATAGACGCCAAGGTGACGGTCTCTGCTTTAACCTCAACTCTCTCTTTTGCCTCAATACCTTGATGAATACCATTGGAGAATCTTCTTCCTGGCATTAAACGTCCGGTACCAAGGTCTACAATAATAATCTCTCCATCTTGAATGACATAATCTACATCCTTCTGATAGAGTGTATTAGCTTTCAATGCAACAGATGCAAAATAACTCATTTCAGAATATTCGGGGGAAGACAGATCGTAAATGCCGTAAAAATGTTCCATCTTCTTGATGCCCTTTTCCGTAAGAGTGGCAATGTGAGTCTTCTCTTCTGCTACATAATCGTATTCATCATATTTTGCATAAGGATTCTCATGTCCGTCAAAAATAGCATCAAGTTTGCTTTGGGCATCTTCTTTTGCATCAACAATAGTAATACCCTTCAATGTCTTAATAAACTTGTCTGCCTTTTTATAACTGTCTTCTGACTTATCAGAGAAACCGGAAATAATCAAGGGTGTTCTTGCCTCATCAATCAAAATCGAGTCAATTTCATCGACAATGGCATAGTGAAAACCCCTCTGCATCTTCTGTGAAAAATCATGTACCATATTGTCACGGAGATAGTCAAATCCAAGCTCTGTATTGGTACAATATGTAATATCGCATGCGTAAGCCGCCTTCTTCTCTGCTTCATTCATTCCATGAGAAATAAGTCCTACGGAAAGTCCAAGATATTTATAAATCTTACCCATCCATTCACTATCTCGCTTTGCAAGATAATCATTAACGGTTACAACATGAACACCTTTTCCAGTAATGGCATTGAGGTATACAGGAAGGGTTGAAACAAGCGTCTTACCTTCACCAGTCTTCATTTCTGCAATCATACCATGATGTAGAATAATACCACCAATAATTTGTACCGGATAGTGCTTCATGCGAAGAACTCTCCATGCAGCTTCTCTAACAACAGCAAATGCCTCAATGAGCATATCATCAAGCTCTTCACCATTGTTATATCTATTTTTAAATTCTGATGTTTTTGCAATCAACTCAGCATCGCTGAGGTTTGTCATAGTTTCTTCAAGTGCCAAAACCTTATTACAAATAGGTCTTGCCTTCTGAACTTCTTTTTCGGAAAATGATTTAAATAATCCCATGAAAAGCTCCTTTATGTTTTTAATAGTTATATTTATTGTAGTGCATTATTTGCCAAATGGCAAAATAAAAAGTGCAAGTTTTACTTGCACTTTTTTGGAGGCGGCACCCGGATTTGAACCGGGGATGACGGTGTTGCAGACCGTTGCCTTACCGCTTGGCTATGCCGCCGTGTTTGCAAAGGTGCCGTGAATCGAACTGGTAGTGTTTTACCCTTTGCCGTCTCTTCCTAATCCCTGTCGAAAGAGCCTCTCCCAGTTTTTATATAGTTCGGCGGGAACAAACTATAACGCATTGGAGCGGGTGATGGGAATCGAACCCACGCGGCCAGCTTGGAAGGCTGGAATTCTACCATTGAACTACACCCGCAAGATACATATATATTATAGTGCGTATTACTACGTTTCATCAAAATAAGACCATCATAAATAAAAATGATTAACAAATTGCAATATAATATACCAAATGATACAATCTTTTGTAAAAAAAGATACTTTTAATTATAAGGACGATTTATGACGATTCATGATTTACCAATAAAAAAAGGAATTACTTTGAACTTAATGCAAATCAATTGTCTTCGTATTGTAATGGCAAATTCAATTGAAGAATTAACAGAAGTTATGATTAGCATTTGTAATTTTTCTCGAAATGATATTGGAAGAATTTTATGTGAAAAAGATTTTGTGTATATGAAAGAACTTGCTTTTAACATATACAAAGCATCTATGTTATCAATATTTCAAGTTCGATTTACGGAATATGGATATTTATTAAAACGTGATTATTTGATAGAGCACATATCAAAATACTTAGAATTGTCCGAAACCGAAAAGGAAATTCTATACCAAGCATATGAGGAAACTGCAAAATATAAAATCCTCAATTATATTCGCAAAAAACTTCCCAACAAATATTATGACATACTGGAGTTTATAGATAATTTTGATTTAATTGAATGTGATGGATTAAAATTAACTACATATGATGCATTTATTAAGTTATCCAAATATATAGAACAATATGATATTATTAATTTAGACAATGTTATTAAATATTCATCATACGTTAAACTCAATGGTCGATATAACCATCAACGATTCGATGTTGCATTGGATTTTGTAAGACGAATGGGTAAAAAAGCACGACTAAATGCGTGTCTATTCTATATGGATACACCTGAATGGGTAACTACATTAAATAATGGAGCAAAAAGCAAATCAATTGTATATAATACGCTATCATTATATATCAACGATATTACTCAGCACATTAAAGAATATGAGAATAAATATCAAATTAATATTGTTGAAACAATTGAGGTTCTGAATGAACCATTAATTAATAATGGACAATATAAATATGGTAGAGATTTTGTTACACGAAAATATGAGTATGAACATAGTTTGAATAAAAAATCAAAACTTAAAGATCCAAATTTCAATCCGGGGTGGCTGCGATTTTTAGAGATTGAAGATATTTGCAAATTATGCACAATTGTAAGACATAATCTTCCACATGTTAAAATTATGTGCAATGAATATAAGTTGGAAAATAGAAACAAGGCGAAAGATTTTCTTAAATATATAATTGAACCAATGTTAGAGTATGAACAAAAAAACAACATAAAAATTCTCGATGTTATCGGTACACAATGTCATTGTTCATTACATACTATTGCATGTGATTTTGAAGCAATGTTTGAAAATTTAAGTATAGTTCATTTACCCATTGAAATCACAGAATTTGATTTATATTTATCACCAGATATGTTTGATTGTTCCAGTAGAAAAGATTTGCATATGTACAAGTCGTTATATATGGATAATATTTATGAGATAATTATTAAATTTCACAAGAAATATAACATTCAAGGTTTTACAATTTGGTCTATTAATGACACCATGAATTTTATCGTTAATATATTAAATGATGACATTTATCGCAAAAATCAAAAACTCATAAAACAACATTTGAGAACAGAAAAATATATTGGTACTGTTTTCGGAGGATATTACGATGCCAATATGAATGAAAGATTACAGTGCCCCAAATATAGATATGATTAATTTGATACAATTAAACAATAATATGTATAGTAAAAAATAAGATGAATAAAAATTTGGAGGTATTACAATATGAATTGTAATTATAAGTCATTTATGACTAAAAAGAAAGCTTTTACCTTGATTGAATTGTTAATCGTTATTGCAATTATCGGTATATTATTTATTGTTCTTGTATCTAAAGTCGATTTCGCCAGTGATAAAGCAAAGGCATCGGGTGTACAAACTGACTTCAGATCATTTCAGGTAGCACTTGAAATGGTATCCAAAGAGAATGCAGGTTTTAATACTTTCGGTTGGGATACAGGAGATAATGCAGGTGCGGCACCCGCCGGCTATACATATCTCAACGCCGATAAGGATAAGGGTGATAGAATTCGCAACAGTTATGACGTAGGCGACAAGAACCTTAACGGCATTTATGATAAAGCTGGTGAGAATGGTGCTACCGTTGATGAAGTCTGGACAGGTCGCAAAATCTACACCGAAACCTGGACTGGTTGCTATACATTAATTAATCCGGGTAATGCAAATGACATGAGTGCTATTTTTGATTTGCAGACGGCTATTAATAAAAACTTGGATCCCAAGTTGCATATCAATATCGCTGACGATGGCGTAATCACAATGGCTAATGGCTTAAAGGATCCTTGGTCTACACAGTATCATGGACGCTACATTACTAATGCATCGGCTGATGCTGCTGCCAAGTGGAATACAGACGCATCTATGGCAGGTAGCACTGGCGATAAAATGGACCGTGGTGCCATTTTAATGTATTCTAATGGAGCAAACCAAAAGTTTGGCACCAAGGTTAAGATCGTTGGTGGTGTCGTAACTGCTACTGTATCTCAGATCGACGCTGATCATCCTGACAACAACAAAATGGGTGCGGATGACTATGTCTTGGCAGTTGTATATAGTTATACCAATGGCTATGGCGAGACAGCAACAACAAGCGAAGGCTTTTCCAACAATCAACAATTCCTTACTGGCAATGGTGGTGGATTAGTATCTAATCCTGAGGTTGAATGGATTACGTTTACAGTTGGAACTTATACATGTCAAGCAAAAAGCGGTTGGACATGGGCAGAATTTATAGCAAGTGACTATTGCCCGATTGATACAGATTCTGGATATAAAGACCTCGCAGTTAACGAAAGCGATTATATAGATTTTCTGTTTTGTGAAGTTCAGAATGGTCAACCCGCTTATTATGAAGCCGTGTATGCAGATATTAACTATACAATAACTGTTTTGCCAACTGATATTATTATGCCAAACCATGTGTACTACGGTGCTTAATACAACAATTGAATAATGAAAAACAGCATTGAAAAAGATTCAATGCTGTTTTTATATTTTTATAACAAAAAAGGCCCCCGGGGCCGAAGCACACCGGAGGCAAATTGGAGCTGGCGATAGGAGTCGAACCTACAACCTGCTGATTACAAATCAGCTGCTCTGCCATTGAGCCACGCCAGCAAAACTCTAAGCCGAAGCTTAGTATCAAGAAACTTGTTCGCTGAAAAGCACACTAATAATAAGACCGACCTTCGTCATACATAACTTTCACTAAGAGCACTATTAACATATACACACCCAAGTCTGAGCAATGGGGAGCTACCACCACGCTTCTTGAATGGGTTTTATCAACCATACAAATGTGTTATTGCTAACCAAATGATAAAACCGGACTGCACCTCGGACTGATACCGAGAAAATTTCACCGAGCTTCAGAATATGTATAATTTACTACATATGAAGCCAGAATTCCTGATACGGCTACTTTCACCAACTTCTCTTGTTATAGCCCATTACTGGACATCAACAGGAACGCTTCTTTTGAGATACCGGGTTATTAGTTTCTCACGCTAATAACCTTAGGTGGGACACATTCTTT
>JAEIGA010005891.1_pt1 | contig 18642 bp, 4 predicted proteins | sample 9270691 | NCBI WGS metagenome assembly JAEIGA01 (sample SAMN17057246, study PRJNA624740) | gut metagenome | biome: biome; isolation source: fecal sample | host: Bos grunniens | place: China: Xizang | collected 2019 | reverse complement strand
GAAACTTCGATAGAAGATATTTATGATTCGGAATGGTTACTTCAAACTACAGTGTTGGATATGGGTTCGCCTATAATGTTAGAAGGAGTTGATAGTGGTATCGTTAATATTTATAGTTTTACGGGAATGTTGATTAGTTCGTTTGCTATTGATTCGGATAATACACAAATTATAGCTCCTAATAGAGTAGGTTTTTATATGGTTCAAATAAAAACTGAAAATAGAAATTATGTGTATAAGATTTGGGTTAAATAAAGATGTCTTTTCCTAAAAATAATAGGCAGATTTTAATTATTTTCCCTTTGTGTAATTAATTTATTTTTACCGAACGCTAATAATATTGTTATTAGATTTTACAAAAAATGCAAAAAACATAAAAAAAAACTTTTTTATTTGAAAAATAAAGTGTACATTTGTACGATTTTTCGGTTTGTTATATTTAATGTACATTTTGATATGAATTTATTACGAACTTATATAGATGCTGCATTGTTAATGAATGTTAACGGGGGGGGTATGTAGCGAATTTAAATTCTTGTAATAAATAATATTTTAGGGTAATTGATATCTTTTTGGTATCGGTTACCCTTTTTTGTATAAAGATATTTTAATAAATATATAGTATATATTAATTCTAAATCAAAAAGCTATGAAAAGAAAATTACACAAAATGATTGCTTTATTAGCAATGTTGTTTGTACCGTTTCTTATTTCAGCACAAGAGTACGGAAGTATTCTTAAGGAAAGTTTTGAAAATGGTATTCCAAAGGAATGGACGCAGGAAAAGGTTTCTGGTTCCATTGATTGGATTGTTGAAAGTGGTGAACTTACACGTCCATCAAATGCTTTTGACGGAGAAAAACGCCTAGCCTTTCGCAATGTGAATGGTGTTACATCAAAAGCAACAACGCGTTTGATTTCACCTGTGTTTGATGCGATATCGTTGTATCAGCCAATTCTTATTTTTGCTCATGCACAAGATAAATGGACTGATGATGTAGATATTCTACGTGTACTTTATCGTACAGCTGCGGATAAAGATTGGGTTGAGTTGAAAGTTTTTGATAAATGTATTTCAAAGTGGCAAATCGATACTTTGCGTTTAATTGGTGCAACAAAAACTTATCAAGTTGCATTTGAAGCTATAGATAATCTTGGGCGAGGAATAGTTTTGGATAATATTGAGGTTCGTTCTACTCCAAGTTGTATTGCGCCATATAATTTCACAACTTCTAATGTTTCTAACGATTCGGTTACGTTAGGTTGGTTAGGTGCATTTGATGCTATTAGTTTTGACATTAAAGTTGATACGGTTGCTTTAACTGCCGAACAACTTGCAGATCCAAATTATAAAGCACAAATTTGTGATGTTACAGTTTCTAATGTGTGGAATTATACGATTAAAGGTTTAAGTGCTGGTAATGAATATTATTACTACATGAGAGCTAACTGCTTGCAAGAGAGTAGTGAATGGACTGGAGGTAAATTTTCAACATCTAACTTCTTGAAAATACCTTATAAAGAAAATTTTAATAATGTTGAAAAAACAACAGGTAGTAATGTTTCGTATCCTGAGTATTGGATGCTTTATGGTACTGATAGAAAACCATATATAAACTCTAATTATACTGGTTCGATTGCACATAATTTCTCTGTTGATACAACATTTGCATTCTGTTTTGGTGGTTCTAACTCTAGCGATTGTGGTACAGCTATGACCGCAGGTCATTATGCTTATGCTGTATTACCTCAAGTTAATATTGATAATATTGCTGATTTACAAGTCTCTTTCTGGTCTATTTCTTTTTGGCCTACTCGTATCGACCGATCAAGCATTGTTGTTGGTGTTATGACAGACCCAGAAAATAAGGCTTCTTTTGTACCTGTTGATACTGTAACTAATGTCTATTTGCGTGAGCATAAGCAACATGTCGTTTCTTTAGAAAATTATAAGGGCGAAGGTAAATATATAACTTTCATGTCTGATTTCCCTGATCGCAACCTATTTATTATAGAAAATCTTGAGGTTGATTATAGACCAGAGGTAATGAAAGTCAATTTTGATGTTCAAATACCATCTGCTACATCTATCAAATTAGATTTTGATAAGCTGTATGATAAGTATGAAGTAATGGTTACTCGTGAGGAAATTGACGTAAATAATATTGCAGATTCAAAAGTTATTTTGACAACTGAAATCACTAATACTGGTGAGGTTACCAATATTCCTTCAGAATCGTTTGTCTTTGTTTATGCTCGTGGTGTTAAGGGAAATGTAAAAGGTGAATGGAGTAATTCTAAGCGAGTTCGTATGCCAGCAAAAATAGAGACATATCCTTATTTGGTTGACTTTGAAATTAATGAGGATGATGAAACAACTTTCTATCGTCCTTATTGGGGTTATGATATTGTTGCATCAGGAACAATGTTGCCAAATAATGTTACTTATGTGGCAGATAACTATATTGAGACTCCTGAAGCTTATGATTTGTATTGGAATCAAGCATCACCAGGAACAAATTTGCAACAACGCTCAAATTATGAATTGAGCATGTCTGGATATACACAATATAGAGATGCCTATTGTGTTGCTCTATTCCCAGAGATGACAGATGTTAAGAATACGCGTGTGGGTTTCTTTGCTTGTAAACATTCGGCTAGTGCTACGTCATTTGCAGGTTTTTGTGTTGGTATAATGTCTGATGCGAATGATTTCTCTACTTTTGAATGTATTGATACTATTTATCCAGAACAACGTTATTCATATCATATTTATGATTTCGATAAATATGAAGGACAAGGTAAATTCTTTGCGATAATGGTAAATCACATGGATTATCCATATACAGATGATAATGTAGGAAATGATTATATCTTTGTTTATGTAGATGATGTATCTTTCTCAAAAATACCAGAATGTCGTAATCCTTACGAAGTTAAAGTGGAATATAATGAGGCAGATCCGTCTAAAGTTACATTGTCATGGGATGCTTTAGGTGCAACATCATGGAACGTTAGAATCGCTGATGAAGATTATGAATATGATTCACTTATTTCTGCAACTAATTTAAGCTATTTTTATAATCAGACAGTTACGACAAATTCTCTTGAATTGTCAAACTTAGAATATCCAGGTAAAAAATATTATTATTGGATTCAAGCTTCAGATGGTAGTAACACAGCAGAATGGTCGAGAAGTGAATTTTTTGAAACAAAAAATTATACACAATATCCATTGCCTTTCATAGAAGATTTCGATAAAGAGTGGTATAGTACCGCATCTAATATGCCAAATTTTGCTGCAAAAAGTTTACAGACGCAACAGATCTATTATTCATCAGCATACTATCCTTATTTGTCTACAATTCAACATGCAAGTGGTACAAAATCAATGGTATTTTATAAAACTTCTTCGTGGGTACCTAAAGGAGCTAATCTCTATGTTGCATTACCAAAAATGGCTGATTCTGTGAATAAATTGCAACTTTCGTTTAAAATGATGGTTTCGAAAACGGAACAAGTTATTTCTGTTGGTGTAATGACTAATCCTCTTGATTCTACAACGCAAGAAGAGGTGGTTAAGGTTAAACCAAGATTGATTTCAGAATGGGTTGAATATATTGTTACTTTTGATTCATATAAAGGTAATGGTGAGTATATTTATATTGCAACTGATGATTCATATCCTAGTGTATATTCTGCTTATATTGACGATATTAAGGTTGAATATATAAATCCTTGTGGACGTCCAGAAAATGTCGCATTAGTAGATGTTTCGGATACACAAGCTCAATTCTCTTGGACATCTTCAGCGCAAGGTGCAAATATTTTGATCTCTAAAAAGCGTTTAACTCCAGAGGAATTGGTTTCGCCTGTTGTAAATGCAGATATAGTTGCTATTAAATCAGTAACTTCAAATCCTGGCACGGTGGATGGTCTAGAGTCTAATACAGCTTATTTTGCGTATATACAAGCAGTTTGTGCTAACGATGAATCAAGTGCTTGGTCAAATCCTCTTCCATTCCGTACACCTTGTATTGTGTTAGATTCGTATAATTTAGGAATTGAGAATTTTGATACATATGGTACAGGTACTGGCAAATATCCAACATGTTATATTGTTGGAAATAAGACAGATGGAGCGACTGTTGCCTATATTCCTTCATGTCAAGCAACTTGGAAAAATTCTGGTGGAGCGTCATTGAAAATTCAATCTTCGACTACCTATAATGGAGCATACGCAATTACGCCACGTCTTGATATTAGCGATATAGCGATGTTGAGAGTTAAATTCTGGGCTTCTGCTCATACTTATACGTCATCTACTTATGCTCATAGTCTTGTTGTTGGTGTTGTAACCGATCCTACAGCTCTTGAAACATTTGTGCCAATTGATACTTTGAACCTTGCTAAAGAGGGTCGTCCTTTTGAAGTTTATTTTGACAAATATAAAGGCGATTTAGATGAAAATAAAGGTAAATATGTCATGTTCCTTTCTGAATTTGATTTGAATAATTATGCTTTCATTGATGATGTTCAGTTTGATACCATCCCAACATGTGTGTCTCGAGTTGAAGTTGATAATGTAACGTCAAACTCTATATCTGTTTCAGTTAGTGGTGGCAATGCTCCTTATCAATTGAAATATGCGACAGAAATGAGCGATACATCTATTCTTAATAGCAATTTTTTACCTTTGCTTGAATCTCAGAATAATTTGTTTGAAATAAAAGATTTAGATTACAATGCGAATTATTATTTGTATGCAAGATCAACTTGCGATGGCAAATATAGTGAATGGTCGAATGTAGAGGTAGTTCGTACATCTTGTGTCGATAAATTTACATTGCCTTTCTTTGAAGATTTTGAAAAGAATGAAAATACAGGAGCGAAAAATAATCCTAATTGTTGGATCTCTTTCTTTACAGAATCTGATAATTCATATCCTGATAATTCATCTACTGCGTATTCTGGTGTAAGATCGGTTCGAGTTTATACTACTAAGAAAGATGTTAACCCTTATTTAGTGTCGCAAGAAATAGATGTTGACGATTTGTCGAAGTGCCAAATTTCGTTCTATTTGAGACCTACGGCAGCTAACAAAGATTTCTCTCTTATTATTGGAACTGTGACTTCTATTGATAGTATAGCATCTTCATTTGTTCCGATGGATACTATATTGGTGAAGATGGCTACACTTGGTTGGGAAAAATATATAATGTCACTTGAAAAATATTCAAAAGTAGCTAAATATCTTGCATTTTCTACTGCATATGAATTGAATTCTAATACAAGTGGTGGTGTTTTCCTTGATGATATCACAATAGAATTGAAACCAACATGTGCTAAACCTGATTATTTTGAATTAAAAGATCATACTGATAAATCAATTACATTGTCTTTTGTTCATGATGGTGCTACTAAATATGAAGTGAAATATGGTGCTAAAAATTTTGCTGTTGATGCCGAAGGGTTGTTAATGGAATGCAATACAACAGAGTTTACTGTTTCTGCTCTTACTGCAGAGACTGAGTATGATATCTATGTTCGTGCTATTTGTTCTGATACCGATTCTTCACCTTGGTCTTTTGCAGGAACGTATGAAACTACAGCAGAGCCTTATTCTGCTTTCCCATACGAGTTTAATTTTGAAGATGATGTTGAAGCTGCTAAATGGCGTTTTGTACAAAATGAGCAACCTAACCAGTGGTTTATTGGTATAGATACAGCTAATGTTGTGGCTGACAGATTGAATAATACAGACAAGGCCCTTTATATTTCTAAAGATGGAGGCTTAACTGCTAATTATCGTGCAGACAAAGATGCAAATAATGTTGCTGCAACATCATATTCTTGGGCTTATCGTACTATTTATCTTGAGGCTGGTGTTTACACTATTTCTTATGATTGGACTTGTTATGGAGATTTCTCAGGTTCAACTCCATATGATTATGTACGTGTTGGTTTGTTGCCTGCATCATCTAAGTTTGATGCCGGTGCTGCTAAAATTGTTTCAATGGATGGTTCGTCTGTTACTTTTACATATACAGCAGCAACACAACCTAAAGGATGGTATGAACTTTCAGAAAAAGGAGGTTCTTACTATAGATTGAATACAACAGATACAACAAAAACTCTTGCAGAGCAGTGGGCTAATAAAACAGAGACAATTATCGTTACTGAAGAGCAAGCAGGTTCTTATAATCTTTTGTTCTATTGGAAAAATGATGCAAGTAATACTCGTGGATATTATACTGAACGAGGTGCAGCAATTGATAATATATTGATTTCTAAATCAGAATGTAATTTGCCAATTAATTTTGAAATAGGTGAATGGGATAATAATTCGGTTGCTTTGAAATGGGATGATTTGGTTGATGCTCCAGCTTCATATAATGTATTGTTTGCATTAGAAGAGGTAGATCCTGATACTGCACATGCAGAACAGATAGGCTTGAGAAAACAAGTTACATCTAAAGATGTTGTGATAGATGGGTTAGCCGGTGGTGTTGAATATTATACTTACGTGCAATCGCAATGTTCTGAAACAGCAAAAAGTCTTTGGGTTGGACCAATTGTATTCCGTACATTGTGTGATCCGCAAGAACTAAATGTTGTTTATGATTTTGATAACAAAGCACAACATTATCAACCTTATTATACTAATGGTGATGTAGCAAAAAATCCTTTGCCAAGTTGCTTTATTTCGACTCATGGTAGTTTGGAATTTACAAGTACGAATGTGTCATACTATCCTTATTTGATAGTAAATACAACGTCTAAACAATATTCACGTTCAGGAGATTATGCATTGTACTTTAATAGAACAAATAAAACGACACATCCTGGAGGTATTATTGCTATGCCTGCTGTTGACGGTGATATAAAAGAAATGCAATTGACTTTCTGGATGCGTGCAGTTGATCATTCATTGAGTGCGAAAACGTTGGGTAGTGTTTCAACTACGAATGTCGGAACTACTTATGACCACAAAATTACAGTGGGAACAATGACTAATCCTAATGACCCTTCTACTTTTGTGGCATTAGATACTATTGAGTATACTTATACTTCTGATGATCTTAAATCTCGTTACATTAAAGATGATCCAAATGGTAACGATTACTGGATAGAAGTGAATTTGCCATTATCAAAAGCAACGGGTAATTATGTGGCTTTCAAAAATGAAGTTTATGATGATAAAGCAAATAACAAAATTTATATTGATGATATTGTTATCTCATCATCTTCATGTATTACTCCAAGTAATATAACATTCAGCTCTATTACTTCTACATCTGCGATGGTTGATGCTATTCATGGAGAATCTTTGAAATATGTACTCAATATTGCAACAGATGCTGATTTTACTCAAAATCTACGTCATGATACAGTTGCTTCTCTTCCTGTTATAATTGATGGCTTAAATCCAGCTACAACATATTATGTTAATATGCTTGCTTGCTGTGATAATGACGAAACATCGAATATCTCATTAGCAGCTCATTTTACTACAGCATCAAATGTTTGTTACGATGAGGAATTTGCTACTGCAAATTATGCTCCATTCGATTGGTCTCGTGCTTATGATATTACTTTTGAAGATAGAGTAACAAATCAAACTGTATTCAAATTGTATGCAGAAACTGCTGTAGGTTCAACTTGGCGTACTCATGCTGCATTGTTTAATAGTGGTAAATTTAGCACTCGCCACATGTTTGCATCTATTGCTGCAGATGTTGATGAGGGATGGTTGTTCTCTCCATTTATTGAATTGAAAGAAGCAGACAAGCAACATCTTGTTTTCGATCTTGCTTTGACTGAAAGTGGAACTGTTACTCCTATATCTGAAGAAAATAAAGCGATGAAAGATGACAGATTTATTGTGGTAATTTCTGATGACTATGGAAAAACTTGGAAACGTGAAAATGCTATCATTTGGGGACATTCTGCCTCTGATAATTATCAATTCTTTGACATCCCTAACACTGGTAAACAATTTGCTATTGATTTGACTAAATATGCAGGTCAAGTTATTCAGGTTGCATTCTATGTTGAGTCAACAGTAGAAGGTGGTGTTAAGTTTGAAATACACTTAGATAATGTTCATATCAATACATATACAGAAAGTGTTATTTCTGACGCCATTTGTCAAACTGAAGATTATGAAAATGAGGTATTCTTTATTACATCAAACGATTTGAGTGTCGGTGAAAATGTAACAAATGAATTACGTTTGGCTTCTAATAAAGATGCAGATGACGTATATTATTCTTTGACTGTCAATGTTACTCCAATGATCGAAACTAATTTGGAAGCGTCTATTTGTGAAGGCGATGTATTTGCTAAATACAACTTCTCTGAATTGATAGATGCTGGTGTTTATAAACAAAAACATCGTGCTTCTAATGGTTGTGATTCTGTGGTAACGCTTACCTTATCGTTAATTCCTGCAACGCAAACAATGATTTTTGATACTATTTGTTATGGTAATTCTGTACCATGGAATGGTGTTGAATATAATAAAACAGGTACTTATATTGATACATTGGTATCTAAAGTAACTGGATGTGACTCTATCGTAACGTTTGTATTAAAAGTTAATGATGCAATTCGCTCAGAACAATATGTAAATATCTGTTTTGGTGAAACATATATTTTTGGAACTGATACTATATCTGAATCGGGTGACTATGATGAAACATTTATAACAGCATCAGGTTGCGATTCTATTGTAACTCTACATGCTACTGTATTGCCAGATTATCGTAGGACTATCAATGTTGTGATTAAAGACGGTCAGTCATATAATGAAAATGGATTTGTTGGTTTGACTCAACAAGATACATATCGTTTGCCTTTGACTTCGGTTGATGATTGTGACTCAACAATTACGTTGAATCTCACTGTTCTTAGTGCAGATACAACATACGTTACAAGCGAGATTACAACAAACGATCTCCCATTTGTGTATGACTCGTTGTTATATTACGATGAAAATACACAGCCTGGAACATACGTTGATACACTTGTTATTGTGCATGAAGATGAAAGTAAGTCGGTGATTGTACATACTTTGATTATTGATCTACCTGACGCAGTAGATAATGTAAATGTAAATGATTTGATGTTGTTGCCTAACCCTGTAAATTCAAACAATACATTGTCTGTTGTCGCAGAATTTACTTCAGAAGAGTGTAATGGTTTGTATGTAGAGGTGTTTAATGCTGTTGGTCAATGTGTATATGTAGATACTCCATTTGTATATCCAATTCAAATTAGCGGATTGTCAGAAAGAGGATTGTATATGGTTAGAATTACAACAGGTACAGGTAAATTGTATCAAGGTAAAGTTGTTGTGAAATAATTTAATTAACACTTAAACAATTAACATCGTTCAAGAGCTTCGGCTCTTGACGATGTTTTTAAAATTTTTATGAAAACAATAAACAAAATCTTATTAATTTTATCTATAATCGTTTCTGTGTCGATGTTGTCGGCGCAAACTGTATATAATACAAAAGGATATCAGACTGATTTTGAAGATGAAAGTGAGCAAGAAAAATGGCTTTTAAATACTGGAGTTTTTGGTCCAGAGTGTGCAAATCAGTGGTATTTTGGTAAGCCTGGAGCAAATAGAGGTGAGGTTGGTTTGTTTGTTTCTAATGATGGGTTGAATAATAATTATACTAAAACAGGTGTTGCGGTTGTGGCAACACGTACGTTGACTTTTGATGCGGGTGATTATGAATTGTCTTTTGAATGGCAAGCTGGAGGTATGAGTTCTGTTGATGGTTTATATGTTTGCTGGATACCAGTCAAAGACAGTGTTAAAACAAATTCGGTAAATACTAGTATGTTGCAAAAATGGGTTGCAACATATGGGTTAAATTTTGGTCGCGATTCTTTGCGATTGAATCAACATTCTTGGAATGCTATATCAGACACACTACATTCAGATGGTGGAGAATATAAACTTGTTTTTGTTTGGAATAATGGGGTTACTGGCACTTATCCACCTGCGGTGTGTATCGACAATATACTGATAATGGAGTTGGGTAGATGTAATAAGCCGACAGATTTGGTGGCAAATACTAAAGGTAGTGATGTTGTTTTGTCGTGGAAGGGAAATGCCGATGCGTATGATGTGAGGTGTTGTAATAATATGACGGGAGAATGGATTGAGTATAACGATATAACGACAACTTATCAAGTGATATCTAATTTGCCTGAAGGGATTTGTACGTATTATGTGCGTTCGAAGTGTAATGGGGTGTCGGGAGCTTGGGTATCTATTGAAAAATTTCTTTTTTATCCAGCTATAAGATGTATTGATTATTTAAATTTGTCGAGTACGAATTGTTTTTATGGTACTACAGATAATCCAAAATCAATACGTGGAGTTGTTGATTATGGTTATCAAGCAATTCAAAGTAGGCATACGATACATTGGAATCCTTTGGAGAGGGATCCTCATACTGATGGTAAACTGAAAACTGTACCCGATGGTGATATTGCTTCTGTGCGTTTAGGTAATTGGGGTGTTGGAGCTGAAGCTGAAATGATAGAATACAATTATTTGGTAGATACAATTTCTTCTGCTATTTTGTTGTTGAATTATGCTGTAGTATTGCAAGACCCTGGTCATGATTCTTTGGCTCAACCACGGTTTACACTTGAAATATTGTATCAAGACAAGCCTTTGGATGAGTTTGGTTGTGGCGAAGCATTTTTCTCTGCTGGTTTTAATACCGATGGTTGGGAATCGTTTGATGGCGGATGGTGGAAAGATTGGACAACTGTTGCCATTAATTTAGCTGCTTATCATGGTAAATCATTGAAAGTTAGGTTAACCACTCTTGATTGTACTGCTTCGGGTCATTTTGGGTATGCTTATTTTACTCTTGGTTGTTCTGACGGTAAGATTAAAGGTTTGAGTTGTGGTAGTTCGCCTGAAAATATATTTCAAGGTCCAGAGGGTTTCAATTATAGATGGTACCAGCCTAACGATCCCGACATTATATTATCTACTGAACAAATATATAAGGTCTCTTCAAACGATACTCTGACTTATAATTTAGATGTTATTCAACCAACCAATACAAATTGTTATTATACACTTTCTGCTTCGGCTATAGGTCGCTGGCCTCGGGCTTATGCGAGTTACTCCCAAGCTGTTTCAAATTGCCAAAATGTGGTTAAATTTGAAAATAAGAGTTATGTAAAGCGAATCAATCAAATTACATTAGATAGTGCTACTACGGTTGAACCTTGTGAATCGTATTTATGGGATTTTGGTGATGGGACTACATCTACAGAGGTTAATCCTAAACATGTATTCCCTGATGAAGGGGGAACTTATACTATAACGTTGTATGCGGGTATAGCAAATGATGCATGTGTGGATGATACTACATTCACTTTAGTGTTGCCAAAGATTGGAACATTTCGTGATACTACGTTTGCAACCATCTGTCGAGGTGATAGCTATCCGTTTAATTCTAACTATTATTTTGCTACTGGTTGTTATTCAGATACTTTTCCTTCTGTTTTTGGATGTGATAGCATTTTAACGCTTGATCTATTTGTTGCTATACCTGTAGATACTACTCTTTTAGATACTATTTGTAGCGATGAAGAGTATTATTTTGATGGCGAGTTGATAACTGAAACTGGTATATATACAGCAGAATACACATCAATTTATGGATGTGATAGTACAATTACTCTCAAGATTGAAGTAAATCCATCTTTATATATCAATTTTGATTCAATTGCGGTGGCTTGTGATGGCGATGTTGAGTTGCATGTCCCTTATAATATTACATCTGGTGCACTTTATTCTTATAATGCAACTATATTTTCTGATTCGGCTTCGTATGATGAATTGACTGATTTAAAACCAGAAAATAACGCATTAGTCATACCTTTGCCTAATGGTATTGAGCCTGGACATTATACGGTTAATTTGACTTTTGGGGAAAATTCTTGTGGAAAGGTAGGTGAACTTTTGCCATTACATGTTTATTATTCTAAAGATATTTTAGTGCAACGTTGGAACGATGTGTTAGCTGTAACGAATGAAGGATATAATGGTGGTTATGAATTTATTGCTTATCAATGGTTTAAGAATGGTAATATAATTGAAGGGGCTACATCCTCTATCTTATATGTTGAAGAGGGACTTGATTCTACTGCTCGTTATTCTGTTTTGTTGACGCGTAAAAGCGATAATTTATCGCTTATGACATGCGATGCTAATTTGTTTAACTTTGGAACTGAAGAGGAGTCAAAAGTTCTTGTCTTTAAACTTCAAGATAATAGTGTTGAAGTTGAAACAACTAAAAATGCTAAATTGAAATTATGGTCATCTTCTGGCGTTCTGCTTAAAGAAGAATTGTTGTGTAAAGGAGTTAATTCAATGTTTGTTTATGGATTACGTGGTGTATATATTCTTGAATTTATTTTTGAAGATAACTCGCGTGAGATTCAACAGATTATATTATAATGATTTAAAGTTATAAGTTATGAGATTTTTTAATTTGCGATATTTTGTTGTAGTTGTTGAGTTTTTACTTTTTATTGGAGGAGTGAATTCACAGAATATTTCTATTCCTTTTTCGTGTGGATTTGAAGATTCTACAGAAGTGAAAAACTGGTTGATAAATGCGGGCCCAGATGGGCTGAATTGTCGGGATCAATGGATGATAGGTAACTTAGAATATAATGAGGGTTATAACTCGATGTATATCTCTTGCGATTCAGGACGCACAACTAATTATGGTGCAAAGCCTAATGTAGTTATAGCTTATCGACCTATTATTGTGCCATCATCTTTGGATCCAAATAAATCGTATTATAGTGTCGATATTTCTTTTGATTATAAGTGTGTAGGTAGAGATAAATTTTCTGTGTTAAATTTTTATTTTTTGCCAGCGTCTTTTATTTCTGAATCAGAGTTGCTTTCGTCAGCACATATGGCAGCTTTACCTGCAAAGCTTAATTCAACTTCAGTTGCAACTTTGCATGGTGCTTTAGAGTGGAATAATTTTACTATACCTAAGTCGCAAACATTGCCAGTAGATACTAAATTTTATATGATTTTTGTGTGGCAAAATGCAAATACAGATACGGCAGTAGTTTTGCCTCAGGCAGCATGTATAGATAATATACAAATAACTTCGTCGAATTGTTGGAAGCCAGAGAATTTGCAAACAATATCTGCATGTGATACTCTTTCTGTGATGTGGGAGGGGGCAAATGAGATGTATGAATTTGAGTATCGTCCGTCTGGGGCAAATGTTTGGCGTGGTAATCAGATTTTAAAAGATGAGAGTATAATAATTACTAATATTAATGAAGGTTCTTATGATGTTAGAGTTCGTGGTATTTGTGGTAACGAAAAAAGTGCTTGGGTTACAAAAAATAATGCAGTTTGTTTCTGTCCAGATAGGCATTGTATAAATTATGTAAATTTGGATAGAGAAGGTGTTATTTGCGAAATAGGGACGGCTGTAGATCCTACAAAATCACGTCCGAATATTTATCCTACGGGGTTGGGTAACTTTGGAAGTGGACCATTAGATTATGGTTCTAATGATAAACGTAGTCGTCATACTGTCAATTGGAAACAAGGAGAGTATGATCCTCGTACAGGTAATAAGTTGCGTACTATTCCAGTTGGTAGTTTGGCATCTGTTCGGTTGGGGAATTGGGATATAAATAAGCAGGCTGAAGGTATTGCTTATGATTATGAAGTTGATACTACAGAGGCTGTTATTCTTTTGATGAAATATGCTGTCGTTCTCGAAGCACCAGGGCATGGAGAAGACTCAGATCCATATTTTAAACTTGAAATTCTTGATGAAAATGGTGTGGTGATTAACCCAACTTGTGGTGAGTTTGAATTTACTCCAGAAAATAATGAGATTGGCTGGATTAAGGCAGGTGGTTTTGTTTGGAAAAATTGGACTTCAATTGGACTTAATCTTGCTGATTATCATGGGCAAAAAATACAAATTCGTTTAGTTACACAAGATTGTACTTTCTCTGCTCACTGTGGATATGCTTATTTTACTCTTGACTGTGCTGATGCTGCAATTAGGAGTACAAGTTGTGGCGAAACGGTTGAGATGGAGATGGTAGCCCCTGATGGTTTTAGTTATAGTTGGACACGTAGAGAAAATCGTGATTCGGTTATTTCTACAGAGCAAACACTAAGTGTGTTAGCTAATGATACAACAACTTATTTTTGTGAAGTAGATTATAAAGATGTGCAGGGTTGTGGATTTACACTATTTACATCGGTTTTTCCACGTTTCCCTCATGCTGATTGTGAGTTGCAATGGAAGCCTGAAAATTGCGAAAACCGTGTTGTTTTTAATAACAAAAGTTGTGTGCACACTCGTGTTGATGGTGTAGATACTCCTACAAGTGAGAAGTGTGAAACTTTTTATTGGAATATAAATGATGGAGAGTATGAATCGTCATCAGAAAATTTGGTATATACTGTACCTCGTGAGGGTGATACCCTGCACGTCTCTTTGTTTGTTGGTATATCGGATGATGCTTGTTTGGATTCAACAACTTTTACATTTGTGGTTCCTCCTATTTATGAACATTATGATACGTTGTATGAGACTTTGTGTGAAGGTAATACTAGATTGTTTGATGATCAATTGTTGGCTGTTGGAGGTGTATATACTGAAGTGAAAAAAAATATTTGGGGGTGTGATAGTATTACTGTTTTGGATTTGACTTTTGTGCCTCAGCCTGAAGATGTGCATATTTATGATACTATTTGTGAAACTGATGTATATGAATTTAATGGAAAAGAGATAACTGAGGCAGGCGAACATAGGTTTATGCTATTGGGAGAATATGGATGCGATAGTATTGTTATTTTGCATTTGGAAAGGGTTCAGCCATTGGGAATATATATTGATAGTGTTTATAGATTTGTGTGTGCTGATAATAGGGTTTTAAATGTTGAATATCAACTGGTTGATTCTTTGCGAAATCCCGTAAATTATTCTATTCTTTTCGATAGTTTGGCTCTTCAATATGGTTTTGTTGATCAAGAGAATATAGATTTTTCTGGAAATGGAGATATTGATATTTTGTTGCCAGATAATTGTCGTCCGAATACTTATTCTGTTACATTGTTGTTTGAGGATACAATAGGTGTCTGTGGTGATATATCAATACCTATCAATTTTGATGTTTATTATAGTGCTAATATATTACAACCTAAATTTGGTAATTTGATTACGGTATTGAATGAAACTGCAAATGGTGGGTATGAGTTTGTGGATGGGGTGTATGAGTGGTATAAGAATGGAGAATTATTAGATACGGTAAATGGTGCATTTTATTATCTTGCTGGTGGGGGGGAGTTTGCCCCTGGTGATTGTTTCTATTTGGTTCCAAAACGTGCAGATGATGGTGTTGCAATTCGCACATGCGAAATTTGCCCAGGTGGAGGTACTTCAGTTGTTGATGTTTATGAATCAGACTTATTGATTGAATCAACAGTCTTAAAGCAAGGTGAGTCAGTTATATTAGATGGTTTTGAAGAGGGTATAGCAAATGTTTATAGTTTTACTGGATTATTGATAAGTTCGTACAATATCGATGGTAATTATAACTATATTACGGCTCCAAGCAAAACTGGTTTTTATATTTTGCAAATAAAAACAGAGAATAGGAGTTATGTATATAAAATTTGGGTAAAATGAAAATTTGAGTTAAACAATTAGGTAATAAAATAGATTTTGTTAGAGCATACAGTGTAGTGATTACACGTGTATGCTTTTTTGTTATGTAAAAAACTGATATTTGGTAGTTTGAATATTTTTTTGTAACTTTGCAAATGCTTAGTGCGACTATAAATTAGATTGAAAATCAATTAATTCTAATATCATTAACTAATTAAAACTTAATTTTTTATGTTTAAAGGTCATCCAAAAGGATTATTGGCTGCAGCTCTCTCTAACATGGGTGAGCGTTTTGGCTATTACATTATGAATGCCGTATTGGCGTTGTTCCTTTGCTCAAAATTTGGTCTTGCAGAAGGTACAGCGGGGCTTATTTATTCTATCTTTTATGCAGGTATCTATGTGCTTGCTTTGGTAGGTGGTATTATCGCAGATAAAACACAAAACTACAAAGGTACTATCAAAACAGGTCTTGTAATTATGGCTGTAGGTTATGTGATTCTTTCAATTCCTATCCTTGCAACTCCACAAAATAGTACTTGGCTTCTTGCTCTTACTTGTTTTGCACTTTTCCTTATTGCATTTGGTAATGGTTTGTTTAAAGGTAACTTGCAAGCTATTGTTGGTCAAATGTATGACAACTTTGAAGCAGAAGAGGCTAAGAAAGGCGAAGAGGCTCTTCGTATTGCAAAAGACAAACGTGACTCTGGTTTCCAAATTTTCTACGTATTTATTAACGTTGGTGGTGTAGTTGCTCCATTTGTTGCTCCGCTTCTTCGTGAATGGTGGTTGGAAACAAATGGTATGTTCTATAATGCTCAACTTCCTGCTCTTTGTCATGAATATATTGTAAGTGCAGCAGCTATGGCTCCAGATGCATTGGCAAACTTCCAAGCGCTTGTAGAAAAAGTTACTATTAGCGGTGAAATGCCTGCTGATTTGACTGTTTTTGCTCAAAATTATTTGAATGTATTTAATACAGGTGTTCACTATTCATTCTTTGCATCTGTAGCAGCAATGGTTATTTCTTTGACTATTTTCTTTGCAAATCAAAGAATATTCCCTACACCTGCTAAGAAAGAGGCTGTTGGTGGTGTTGAATATACTGCTGAAGAAAAAGCAGCTATGGCAGCTGAAATCAAACAACGCCTTTATGCATTGTTTGCTGTGCTTGGTATCGTTATTTTCTTCTGGTTCTCATTCCATCAGAATGGTATGTCGCTTTCATTCTTTGCTCGCGACTTTGTTGATACCTCTCTTGTTGCTCCAGAAATTTTCCAAGCGCTTAATCCATTTTTTGTGATTGTGCTTACTCCTGTTATTGTATTGTTCTTTAGTATGCTTGCAAAACGTGGTGTTGAAATTTCAACTCCTCGTAAGATTGCTATTGGTATGGCTATCGCAGGTTTGGCTTTCTTGTTCTTGGCTATTTATTCTTATGTAATGAATTATCCTTCAGCTACAGAGTTCCGTGCTAATCCGGGTGAAATTTCTGGTATTTGGGTATTGATTGTTGTTTATTTCTTCTTGACTGTTGCTGAGTTGTTTATTTCTCCACTTGGTTTGTCATTTGTATCGAAAGTGGCACCAAAACATCTTCTTGGTCTTTGCCAAGGTTTGTGGTTGGCTGCAACAGCAATTGGTAATCTTTTCTTGTTCCTCGGTCCAATTATGTACAATGCATGGCCAATCTGGCAATGCTGGACTGTGTTCTTGGGTGTTTGCTTCCTTTCTATGGGTGTGATGCTCGGCATGGTTAAATGGCTCGAACGTGTTACTAAATAATAAATATCGAAAATATTATGAAAAAAGAGGCTGATTATTTGTTTAATCAGTCTTTTTTTCGCTTTAATAAGAAAATATGTTGCAAAATATTGTTAGTTTTAAGAAAAATATTTATCTTTGCAAGCCAAAATTAATTATGTGAAATTTTAAATATTTTTTGATTATGAAAAAAATTTATTATTTAGTTATTGCGTTTTTTTGTTTTTCGATTGTTTTTTCTTCTTGTGAGAATAAGAAGGTAGAGGATAACTCGGATGATAAAATAGAACAACCAGATGATAAAGAGGAAGACAAAGATGAGGATGATAAAGAAAATGCAATTCAATTAGTGGCTGCATACGATGCGTATTATAGTCATGAGTATGTTGATGGAGTAAGTAATGACTTTTGGATGTCGTTTACGACAGAAGACATTGAGATACCTGCCGAAGGTTATGAGATTTATGGTACAGGTGAATTTGTTTATCTTGAAGTATTTCCTGCAACAGTAGAAAATGATTTTCCTGCAGGAAAATTCCCATTGCAAGTAGAACCAGAAGATGGTTACGCTTGGGCTGGTTTTGAATATGATTATGGAGCAGAAATGGGAATGGAACCAGGTTATTATGTGATTCCTCAAGGATGTTTTGCTTATGTTATTGAAGATGACGAGCTAGTTACAACTAAATATATGGTTTCAGGTTATGTTGAAATTACAGGCACTCCTGCTGAAGCTGAAGTTTTTGCTGATGTTACATTTGATGATGGTTCTAAATCGACATATTATTATAAAGGCAAATTGAGCTTCATGGATAATGATATTGAAGAGCCAGAAGAGCCAGAAGGTGGTTTGACTTGGGATTATGAGCCCACTATAACAGGTGAATATAAAGCAACTTTTGAGTATTGTGAAATGAATAACTGGGGAGATTATTATGGAGATGGCACAGAGTATATTGATATGACATTGAATAGTACAGAGTGGTATGCTGTATTTGGACTTTGTGCACCTCTTGGGGCTGGTGTAAATGCATACGGAACTTATACAGTAAAAGATGGCTATACAGATTGGACGGCAGTTCCAAGTCCAGGTGGTGATAATGAATATGACTATGCATCATTTTTGGCAACTGATATGGATGAAAGTGGAGCTTATTCTATT
>JAEIGA010005890.1_pt1 | contig 18643 bp, 23 predicted proteins | sample 9270691 | NCBI WGS metagenome assembly JAEIGA01 (sample SAMN17057246, study PRJNA624740) | gut metagenome | biome: biome; isolation source: fecal sample | host: Bos grunniens | place: China: Xizang | collected 2019 | reverse complement strand
CATTTTTCTCCTCACCTTTCAAATATGATAGAAATGAAAGAGATTGATACCTAAGTATCCTGACTCTAAATCGAGTCAGATCTCTCTTCCATAATAGGCCTTGTTTTTTTCGCGGATAAAAATATAAAAGGAAGATGCCTCGTTAGAGACACCCTCCTTTTTGGTTACATATCCGTTCGAACCAAGTAAACCTTGTCCTTACGAATAACTGCTTTGACAGGATAAACGTTGCGCTTAATCGCTAACCCCGCTACGGAGCGTAATACCTTCGGCGAGCTGTATTCATCAGGACTGTATATCAATTCCGATACAGCAGATCCCGAAGCTACAAATTCCTTCAGTAAATCATTCCATTTCGTGTTGTTAGGTTTTGTCGACAACACGTCTTTATCCCGTTCAACCAGTCTAATCATAATTCAATCCTCCATTTCTGGAACGTTATGTTCCCATAAAACGAAATGTAAAATTCGCGATTAGATGGCTCGTCTGTCAAAGCAAGTCTCCCAGCGTTCTTTCTCGATAGGCTTGATTTTTAATGCCCACATGATCTGTCTGATCGTAACGGTGGGATATAAACCGTCCGTACGCTCTCCAGCGCGCTTTTCGAAATACTCCCTAAACTTCGGGTGTAAATATAAAACGTCTGTTAACCACGGATCGATCTCGCTCCACCAAGTTTTCTTTGTAGACTCGTCAAAACGCTGCTGAATAACTGCTAAACCGAGATCGTCTATTTCGAATAATGTACATTTATCGTATACGGGATGATCGCATTCATATGTGGAACCATACATTGATGCGTATAAGGTCGGTTTCTCATAGTGATATCTCATAAAGTCAACTCCTGGACAAATATAAAAGGAAGATGCCTCGTTAGAGACACCCTCCTTTTTGGTTACTCAGCCGATTCGGTCTTACCCGCAATGGATGAAGCAACGTTTGCGATCTTGTCTGTCACGTCTTCATAAGCCTGTCCACTACCGGTACGCTTACCAACCACGTAAGCTACACCCGTAAGTACAGCACTCAAACCAACAAATGCCAGTCCAAGAATATCAAATTTCTTTCCCATTAGTCGTTCCTCCTTTCGACTTTATTTCCATTAAACTGAATGTATTTTTCGCGAAAAATAAAAAGAGGATACTCGGTTAGAGTACCTCCTCGTAGTTGTAATCCTTACCATACTTTACCCAGTAGGCCAGTACGTGAATGTTGTGTTTGAGTAGTTCATTATGAGTTATAGTCTCATACACCCATTCGCTAAACGGTATTTCATACTTCAGTTTTGCCACTAAGGCCATTCCGGCCCAGCATAATACTGATACTACTAATACCGGTAAGCAAATGATGTAATAACCAACCAATAATGTTCCTCTCATTACAGTTTTCATGTCATTTTCCTCCTTTAAAATATAGTATTTATTCCATTAAAGGAGTTGTTTCGGTCGCGAAAAATAAAAAGCAAAAGGCCGTGTTTCCACAGCCCTCGCTTTCGAACTTAATAGTCATTTCCAAAAGATCAGACTATTTGTGAACTTTCTCGTAATTGGTGAGACAACGGTTCCGGTCTCTTCAAACTTCCAGCCAGTAAGCGAGCCCCAAACGGTAAGCGTTATTCCACCTATGATTGTGACGCCAGTTAAAGTATGCTTAGCGACACGGTCCCATTTGTCGAGTTCGAATTGTTTGAGTTTAAGTTCGTTCTCAAATTTTCGAGTTTCGAGCTTATCTCTTTTTTCTTCCCCCAAACGTTCCATGTCGATAGCCTTGTCTAAAAGCTTCGTCACCTCATCCAAGGTGGCTTTGTGCTCCTCGGAACCTTCTTTCATACCTTTCAAATTCTCGAGTCGGTTAACCAGTTCTTCATGCACCAAAGTTTCAACGTTCATTTTGTTTTTCTCCTTTCTTTAAGTGATGAACTATTACGTTCTCGTAAGAGTCTTTGTTGGCGGTGCGAATAAATATAAACCTCCTTTCTTTAAAATGGTTTTTAGAAAAATCCCTCCCGGGAATTTTTTCACATTACAAAAGTAACATTGAGAGTTGTCGCGTACGTACGGGAAATATAAAAGTAATCTAGATTAAAGGAGATTAAGCTAGGTTAGATAAAAGATAAAAGATAAAAGGAATAGGCGTTTAAGCCTCTTCCTCTTCCTCTTCGAATGTCGTTCCATACACAAAGTATTCGTAGAATTCATCCATATCGAAGTCGTCAAAATCAGTCTTCAAGAAATAATGATTGAAGCGTTTGATGATCCCCCATCCTTCTTTGGTGCTCTCGAAAGATCTATCGCCGTCTACTACTATACGTAATAAATCGGTGATAATCATCCAAGGCGCCATTGAACAATAGAACAGATCGACCCAAAGCATCGTCCACCATTTAAGTGCTGTTCCAATAAACTTCTTCATAATAAAATCTCCTATAAATTAAATATGTATTTGGAATTTCTTCCATTAAGGAGACTGTTTATATCGCGAGATAAAAGATAAAAGGAAAAGGCGATTAAGCCTCTTCCAATTCTGATGGATCGATTTCAAATATTTCACATGTAATTGATTCCATATCATCTATGTCGATATCACGTACCCTCATAGTGCAAACTATGTATTTGGTGTATCTAAAAGCTGCTATGACGCATTTAGTTGTTGCATAGATTTGATAATCCGTATCACGTGGGTGAATATTGAGTATCCAATCTATCCAAGCATATGCCCAAAATAACCAATTAATAACCACCAATACTGGTTTACTAATGTTGTAAATAATATCCCATATCATGTCTAAATCTCCTTTAAATATGTATTTGGAATCTCTTCCATTAAGGAGATTGTTCATGTCGCGAAAAAGCTAAGAGCGACAGTACGCCGCTCCGCTACGAGTTTCACTTATCGGTTTTGTTCTTCCCCAATTCGAACAATTCCATCAAAGCCGTGTCGCGCATAACCGCGTGATACTTGGAATGACGTTTCGAATGTGCAAGCACTTTACTTGACACTTTCGAAATATAATCCCAGAATCTCACCTCGGTATCATGCCTCTGAGCACGATTCATAAGACTGCTAAATGTAGGTTTCATAAATTCCTCCTTATAAGTTTATTACTCATAAAGTGATTTGAGATTTACGCGAAAAAGAAAAACCAAAGGGACTTGTTAGAGTCCCCGGTTTTGAATTTGTCCAATACACCATTCACAATACGAGCCATACATGCCGGTAAAGTCTAACGGCTTAACCGAGTCGTAGTAGTTACCTACGTATTCACTGAGGAATGTTCTTCCGTCGTAGTTGTTTGCTCCGTACTCCTGATTACATTCCGTAATCGTTTCCGAAGTCACTCTCGCTGCGACAGCGAAGCTGACATTCATACAAATACTCGCTAACATAACCACCACAAGTGCTAATGCCACCATAACCTTAATCTTCTTCATGTTTGAATCCTCCTAAAATTAAATATGTATTTGGAATTTCTTCCATTAAACAAGGTGTTCATGTCGCGAAAAAGAAAAAAGAGTGATCCGTAGATCACCCTTTCAGTTTGTGTTTGATGTATTTATAAACCAAATACAACCCTAATGTTATTACCGTTAACACCAACGTAACAATGATAACTTTAAGATATTTCTTTGCAAATTCCATAATATACACCTCCCTTTCATTATAGGGAGTGTATCTGCCGCGAATTACTGGTTTTCTAACATTTCAGATTCACGTTTAGCTAGAATCCTAGCTCTCGCCGCACAACCTACCGCCATAATCGCCGTTAATGCTAAACCGCCAATTACTAATTTTTTCATAACCATTTCCTCCTAAAAATATAAATTAATCTCTAGCTTCGTTTAATAGCCAGAAGAATTTTCTATACCGGTCATAGTACATATCCTTACCGCATGGGATCTGCAATTTGGTTTTTAAGTATGTATACGACAATCCCTCGGTAACAGCCTTTAAGATATAAATGTATAAATCTTTGTCTGCGTCCATAGCCGCTTTTTCGATCATGTTAATTTTATTCGAATAGTGTGCTTTACGCATCGCGTACTTAGACGTCAAATCTCCTGGAATATTGCTAGACGGTAAACGATCTATAACGGATGATGACATGCTAAGTTCATCGATCGCCGCATATGTTTTCTTCCAAGATAAGTATTGTAGACAATAATGCTTTAATTCGTAATATCTATGTTTATCAATCCAGTATTTATTCTTTGTAGACAATTCCGGACGTACGACCGCCATCTTTACTCTCCTTTTATGTAATCTTCATAAACTTCTATGTATTGTTTTATCTGATTAATCTTTGTTTTAAGCTTTTTTATCTCTTTTTCTTGCATTAGGATCAGCTCTACTAGCTCTGTTATTATTTCGTCTTTGCTCACGTCCGATCGCTCCTTTCGAATATAAAATTTTGACAAATCTTTCAGTAGCCTTGCGTATGTTCTCTTTTTGTTCCTCGGTCGGTTCTGTTATATAAACCGTCGCGTTGTCATACACATACTTTCTCATGTTCTGCCCCTTTTGTTTTTACGCCAAAAGCGTTATTAAAAACGCTAAAAGCGTTAATCTAGAGTAAATAATACTATCCTAGAATAACTTTGTCAACGCTATACGGGTTATTTTTTGCATTTTAGGCGTTTTTAGTGTAATTTAATATATACGAAAGGAGGGATATAACTTGAAAGTACAAGGGAATAGATTCACTTTAGCTAAAAACTTGAAGACACTTATCGCTAAAAGCGGAAAAGATCGAACACGAGTTGCTGCTGATCTGGAAATATCTTATTCCACGCTGACCGATTGGGTTAATGGTAGTAAGTATCCTCGGATTAATAATATCGAGAAATTAGCACAATATTTCAACGTTTCGAAATCTGAATTGATAGAGGACTTTGAAAGTATAAAAAAAGACAACGATGTCTTGTCGACTATCATTGTCAAACTACGCACAAATAAAGAATTGTTAAACGTCGTAGAAAAGTTAGTATATCTAGATAAAGCGAAATTGGAAAGCTTAAGCCGCCTCTTGGATACTTTTGTCTAGCAGTTGAGATATGAGATCCAGAAGCGATAAATCTTCGCACTTATGTAGTTTTTCTAATATCATCGACACGTATTCGTCTTTCATTTCGCATTCTCTCCTTATTGTCCGGGGCAGAACGAATGTTCCAAAGTATTATAAAAGAAGAAATTGTCTGACACAACAAGAAATGATTACCAAGAGGGGATAAATATGTATAAAGAATATCCGATTTTTTATAATTATGAAACGCTAGAATACGACAGGAAATCGAGGTTTGACGATCCGTATCTATCGGTAGAAGAGGTTTTGGAAAAGCATGAACGTATGATAAAGGAATACGCTGAGCGTTACTTAAGCGGACCTATTCCGGACGAGAACAAATATAAAGAGGTTGGCAGCGGAGAATCCATTGACGATCGTCCGGAAATGCTACGTCTTCTTAAAGCGATAGAAAGTCCAAAAATAAAGGCGATAATCGTGGTTGATGTACAACGGTTAAGCCGTGGCGATCTTGAGGACGCTGGTAGATTAATAAAACTACTTCGTTATACAAACACTTTCGTAATCACACCAGGGAAAATATACGACTTGCGAGATGAGTATGACAGAGACGCGTTCGAACGCGAACTAAAACGGGGTAACGAGTATTTGAACTACTTTAAGAAAATATCATTACGGGGAAAACTAGATAGTGTCAGAGAAGGGAATTACATTGGCTCAGTTCCACCATACGGTTTTAATCGAATAATTAAAGAAAATGGTAAAAAAATATGCCACACCTTAGAAGAAAGAAAAGATCAAGCCGATGTAGTACGATTAATCTTTGAATGGTATTGTAATGGTGATATAGGAGCTACAGCCATATGTAGAAGATTGGAAGTCATGAAAGTTAAGACTCCTGGCGGTGGTACAATATGGAGGTCGCCTATGATATTTACAATACTCGAGAATGTCCATTATATCGGGTGCGTACGTTGGAACTGGCGTAAGACTATTAAAATAATAGAAGATCAAGAGATTAAGAAACTCAGACCAAAAGCTAAAGTTGGAGAATATCTTGTGTTTAATGGAAAGCATGACGGTATCGTTTCGGAAGAGCTTTTTAATAGAGCCAAGGAGATAAGGGGTAAAAGACACCGCGCACGGACGGATACGTCTCTTAAGAACCCTCTTAGCGGCTTATTGATTTGTAAGAATTGTGGATCAAAAATGGGATATAATACGTATAGAAAAAATGGAGTCGAATATGCTAAACCTCGAGTAATGTGTAACAACCAGGTCCATTGCAAAACCGGTTCGGCGATTTACGACGAAGTGTTAGAACGTATATGCGACTCCTTACAAGATATTATAGACGACTTTGAAGTTCGTGTCGAGAATAGACAAGATGATTCCATCAAATTACACAAGAGTTTGGTAGAGCAGTTAGAGAAGAAATTAACAGATTTGGAGATAACCGAAAAACTACAATGGGAAGCTAAGCATCATCCGGATCCAGAGGAGAGAATGCCGTCTCACATATTCAAAGATTTAAATAGTAAATTGTTAAAAGAAAAAGAAGAAATAAACGCTGCTTTATGTGAAGCAAGAGATGCGATTCCAGAGCCCATCGATTATCAGGAATTAGCGGTAAAATTTACGGATACACTAAATATGTTAAAAGATCCATCAATAAACGCGTCGATTAAAAACATGCATTTAAAGGATATAATCGAAAAAATAGAATACGATAGACCGACTAACGTTAAGATTACGAACGATAATAAAAAGCAGCTTGGTTATGAGAAATTGGACAAAGGACAGATGTTTCATAGTGAACCTTTTGAAATATCGATAACCATTAAGTAACGAGAAAGCCCTAGAAATGGGGCTTTTTCTTTTTAGGGTACATGTAAGCCCTCATTCATGGGGGTGTAGATGAGGACAAAAAGAAAAGGAGTCGTTTAAGACACCTTTCTTTTTAGGTTTAGTCGATGTATACCTCGTATCCATTTTTACCCTTATGCACCTTGAAATTGATGCGATCTCCATCTTTGTAAATACGACACAGATTCTCCCATTCAGGATTCCATCTAACACCGAGAAGTTCGTATATAGTGCTTATATACATGTACCCTCGTTTTTTGAAGTAATCATTAACGTTAAGCTCTGTGTAACGTATCATCATAAGATTTCGCTCGTCATCTTTTTCAGCGTAGATACTTTCTTCGGGATTGATTGATACTTTAAACATACAATCACCTTCCTTTCATAAAACGACATGCTAATAGCGCGAAAAAGAGAAAAGCCCGTGTTAGAGCTTTTCCCCACAGAATGGACAATATTTAATTTTAATATGATGTTCTTCCACCGTATGTAGGCCGTCCTCAAGTTTGATCACATCGTCCAGTATTAACTCGTTATTACTATAGCTACCATCGTCAACTCGATACCTGTGTAATTGTACCTCGATGAATCGATGATCATCATATCGAATTTTGGTAATACGTTTGACCTTGTTTGATCTCTCTCCGATTTCTTCGTCTACATATGTGAATTTACAGTATTTACACATAATTGTCACCTTCCTTTCATTAAGCAGGCTGTTTATACCGCGACCAAAAAGAAAAGGACTCGTTTGAGTCCTCCCTCTAAAGTCCTATCATTTCGTCGGTTACTTCTTCTGCTACTTCCATGGCCATCTTTGTATACCATATGAGGCGCGAATAAAAATAAAAGAGAGTGCGATATGTGTTCCCCTGTCGATAATCCGACAATAACTTTAGATATAGTCTACCTAAAGCATCCGTCCTTTCGAACGTATAGACGTCCGCATCTTACAATTTATCGTTCTTATGGTCACTTATTTTCTCTTTCATAAGACCCCTTGTATAGGTCGCGAAAAAGAAAAAAGGGGTTGTAGCTTTCGCTAGCCCCTTGATTCTTTTTACATACGGATTACGTGAATTGTATGTGTAGGCTTTTCGTTTTTTCTTTCGATGATGGTTGATTTGTTACTAACGCCACCCACAATTCCCATTCCAGGAATAGGAATTGCCAAAGCGTTAACGGAATCGTACACAATAAAATCCCTGCCGGCTTTAAGCTTATCGGACGAAATATCGTTAAGTTTCCGTTCGAGAGCTTTAGATTGATTCAGCCAAGCCTCGGCTAATTGAGCCTTTCGATTGCCCTTCTCGATATTTTGTTTTCTATAAGCACGATCCGATTCATCCTTAAAGACTCTGGCGTATTGATCGGCGTCTTTCTTTTTAGACTTTATGATGCTCATCGCTTGCTTTTTATGTCGCTTCGCCAATCGCTCATCGTTTCCGACCTTTTCGAATCGCTTTTTACCAGCCGGTGTAAGAGATCCATCCTCATTTTGATAACGACGAACGCCCCATTTCATACCTTTTACGCCATGATGCTGGAGTTCGTTATTGTTCATATTTCACCTCATTTAATGTTGATGATATCCGCGGAGCTGCTCGATCTCTTCTTCCATAACCGCTTCGTGTTTTTCAAGTTTATATACTCGTTCGATTACGCTATTATGTTTCTCTACCTTCTTCTCGAGCTGCTCGATACGATAGTTTGTGAGTTTATTAGCCATCATGATACCTCCGAACGTACCGACGATGGTTCCGATCAGCGACAAGACAGCCACCATAACTGCTTCAGTCATATGTAATATCCTTTCTTGTTATATGAATTTAAGCTCGCCCGATTACTCGAACTATTTTGATGAAGTTGCGACCCGTGGATGCTGACGATATAGTTTTAGACGTCAGATTGAATTGGACATACCCAGCGGTCGTATCGTCGGGAGTCATGTTGGCACTACTTAACATATAGTTAGTTTGTCTATATAACGCGTATAAAGCTTTAGAATCCGAACTGGTCTCTGAGATGTTTAAGCAGACGATTTTGCCGTTGGGTTTCCAAACTTTTGTATATCCACCTGATTTACCATTGTTATCGGTGAAATATATCTCGATATAACGATAATTAGAGAGCGACTTGCTCAGTGTTATACTTTCAGTCGAGCCACTTTCGTTTTCGTATAACACAACCTCTCCGGTGCCAGCACAAAGCCACTCGCCCCACTCGCCTAGATAATAGAAACGTATGAATTGTTCGGGTTTATCCTTACCGCAGCTTACGTATGTTTGACGAACCTGTCCTTCTTCGCCGGCACTTTCTACTATTAGAGTAAACGTGCCGCTTGTTACGGGGCAATTTGCGTAATTATAATTAGAAATATTTGCTCCGATATACGTATTCGGTAATATTACCGAATTCAAATCCGTATCGGGTTCAAGTGTAACATTTATAAGGCCTCCGAGAAATCTAGCTTTATAACCGAAATCGGCAACCCCCTCGAGTTCTGCCGCTTTACCAAAAGCCACACCTTTTCCTTCGGCTTTAAAATCGATCGGATAGCAAATACTCGATACCGTTGCGACATATCCACTAATTTTGTTTTCATCGGGAGACACATTAAGATATACATCTCTAACGTATAAGCGAATAGTGTAGGTGATTTCAGGGTCCAAAGCGCCCCCGGTACCTTCGGCTCCTCCGATTGTGAAGACCCGCGTTCCCTTCCATTTTAGAATGCTATCGCTTTCTTGTTCTCCGGTTGACCCCACGTTGTTATCTTGATTGTCATACCATATTATACCGAATTCGGTAGCGTGTTTATCTATGGCGTGGCACGTCTCCCAGTCGAATTTAACGATCGCGTACGTTCCGTCATCTTTAACGTCACCGTTCGAATCGCATCTGTAACACACGACGTTGGATATCTTGGGTTTGAAATACGCCAACTCCCATACGGCATATAAAGTAACACTAGAGTTAGCGGTGTACGTGGCACCAGAAGAATATGATACTGCTCCGCTAGAAGTTATAGACCATCCTTTGAAAATATAATCCGAGCGAGTAGGTTGTACCGTAGATAACGTCAACGAAACGCCATATGTTTTAGTCTGACTGGAGGGGGCCCCACTACCACCGTTTGCGTTATACGTAATGGAGTAGGTGTTAGCTTTCCAAACGGCATATAACGTTATACTGTCATTGGCCGTATACGTTGCGCCGGAGGCGTATTTTACACTACCGCTTGTGGATTCAGCCCATCCTTGAAAAGAGTATCCGGTACGAGTGGGTTTTTCGGTCGTTAATGTTAATGATACGCCATATGTTTTAGTCTGACTGGAGGGGGCCCCACTACCACCGTTCGGATTATATACTATTCGATAAGTATCTTTAGCAGGGATAGTTATTGATCCGGAAGCGGTTTTGGTATAACCCATAACCCCACTCCAGGACATGTTAAAGCTAAACGATACGCTGAAAGTAACAGAACGAGAAGTTGCGTTTTTTGCTCGGATTACGGTGCCGTTAGCAATGGTGCTGGTACCGGTTTTTCCCGATATATCATATGTTCCAGACTTAACAGTCGTTCCGTCTATAATAACGCCATAATTTTTCGACACCGATGTGTTAGCGGCATATCCATGAGCCACATATTCGAGAGTCCATGACAATTTCGAATTAGCGCCGTCGATTTTACTTTCGGTGACAGTTAATCGCACCTGAGGAGTTGTAGAATTACTCCATTGTTCTGTAATACATGATGCCATTTATCGAGACTCCTTTCTTCCATGTTAATCCGTAGTTACCATTTGCTCTAACCGACCAAATAAAATAACCTTTTTCGGCATTTCCCTGTTGAAGATTATTATTTATTTGCACGTTATTCGTATTCAACGTATCGTCGCGAATATAAGTCGTTTCGACGCCATTTTCACTAAATACTATACGATCATTGGTTATGATGAGTTTAAAAGGGCTCTCTTCGGATCCGAATTCAAGTTGCGGTATGAGTTCACCGTTTTCGTTTTCAACCGCTGTCATATGAATATACGGAGCTGATTGTCTTAGATTCGCAAGCTCATTCATGAACGCTTCGAGAGCTGCGGAATCATTTTTTCCAGCCTCAGCGAGGTCCTCACATGCTTTCTTTAGATTTTCGATTCCGTCGGTTAACGATGTAACGTTGAAAGTTATACTATCGCCATCCTGAGTTATAAAACTACCGCCGTTGTCATCGACAACCATGTTGAGAATCATCTCTTTTAATTGACCGATTAACGTTTGAGCTTCATTTGCTGTAGTCAGCGCTTCATCAGCGGTTGCTTGCGCGCTTCCGGCATAATCCGCAACACTTGTTAATTCCCCTCCAGTAGCCATATCTTCGGGTGCGGGAGTCCAGTCGGTGGGTTTATTACCCAACTCAAACTTGAAGTCACGTATGTCAAAGAAGAATGTAGGGATTTCGGCAAGGGGTATTGAAATATTTATACCACCAATAGTTAAACCGGTTGATTCTGACAAATCGGGGAACTCATCAAGTACCATATGATAGGTTCTCCATTCGGGAGTAAACGAATAACGAACCATCTTATACTCGATTGTTGTACCTAAACCTCTTGATCTGAGATAAACAGCAGAATTGCTTGTGGTAAAACTACACCGGGCTTTAAACGAGAATGTTACTTGTTTGCCCGTCATTTCGGAATAGTTAAAACGCTCTAGGGGCACGCCCACTCCTATTTGTAAAGTTGTACCAGCGGTCAAACTTTCGGTGTTTGTTCTTACATAGCGCAAGTACGGCATTTTGTTCTCTTCTTCTTCGGTTACCGATATTGGTAGACTAGAAGAATACGTCACCATCGGAACGATTCTACTATCACGAAAGAGGTTTCTACCGCCGATTTGCAGATTATCGATACTGGCTTGCGCATTGGTCGCTGTAGACTGAGCTGTCTCTATTCCATTTTGAACGTCTTCAGGAGCAGGGGTCCAGTCTGTCACTTTATTACCGAATTCGAATTTCCACTCACGCACATCCAAGTAGAAATCTGGAGCTTCAGTGGGCGTTAACGTGAATGCTATCGGATTCCATCTCACACCACTGCTTTCAACTTCGGTGAGATCGGGGAACTCGTCTATAAGCACTTTGTAGGTTTTCCATTCTGTACCGAATACTTCAGAAGATTTGTTAAACGATACGTTCGGAGATAAACCAAACGTGGTGTTGTTGAAAGTTCCCGATTTTTCTTTGCTGACACGAGCTTTAAACGACAAGGTCACCTGTTTTCCAGCCATGTCAGAATATGCGAATTGATCTCTGGTAATTCTAGAGTTCAAAGATAATTGAGTATTAGAAGTTAAAGCATCAACGTTCGTTCTCATATATCGATAAAACTCTATACCACCCTCCGACATAAGAGTGGAAGATGTAGGATGAGTCGATGTGTTATTACTGGTTAATTTTATATGCCTACTATTTTTAAGTAGATTTCTACCACCGATTTGTAGATTATCGATGCTAGCTTGCGCATTATCGGCAGAAGCTTGTGCGCTATCTATTCGACTAGAAACACTGGATATAATACCATTTCCGGATATCAAGATTTGCGAGTCAACTTGCTCTTTCGTATAATAACCATTGAGAGTTTCCGTAACTTCAGTCTTAGTCGCTCGCAATGATATTTGTCCGTCATGTTCTTCGATTTTAGCTTCGGCGGTTACAACCCTTTGATCCAAACCATCAACGCCAGATTGCACAGCGTCAATTCCATTTTGAACATCTTCAGGTGCGGGACTCCAGTCGGTTGGTTTATTGCCTAACTCAAACTTGAAGTCACGCATATCAAAGAAGAATGTAGGGATTTCGGCTAACGGTATATTAAGCTGCATACCTCCGATAGTAAATCCGGTGCCAAGAGATAAATCTGGAAACTCGTCGATAGTTATATGATAAGTATCCCATTCAGTCGTGTACTTGAACCATCCGGTTTTGTATGTTACCTGCGGAGATACGCCTTTAGATCTAAGATTGAACTGCTGAGTCGTGCTGTAATTAAAGCTAGATCTAGCTTTAAATGAAAAAGTAACCTGTTTACCAGTCATTTCGGCATAATTGAAACGATCCAGATTAACTCCCACACCGGCTATCATGATCGTTTGTCCAGTTAGATTTTCGGTGTTGATTCTTCTATAACGAGTGAACGATACGCCATCTTCTTCTTCGGTCGTTACCGATATCGGGTAAGAGCCGTTATAATTACCCAAAGGAACTAAATGGCTATCTCTGAATAAGTTTCTACCACCGACCTGTAAACTATCAACTCTGGATTTGGCTGCATCATCGGCGATAGTTTCAACGCTTTTCTTGCTAGCACCAAGTGATAAGCTGCTGGCAGCGATATCGAGCTTATACAGATCACCATCTTTATAGAATTTGACGTAATCGTTACTATCTCCGAACGCAATCTGTCCGTCATCACCCAGGAATATACCTCTTGTAGTATTAGTAGCGGAGTTTTTAGCCCCGGAATATAAAGAGTGATCGGTAATATGGAATCCGCCGATTGTTGCGCCAAAAGCGACTAAGTCGGATACTGCTATCTGTTCAGCTACAATGGATTTTGTGGTGATAACGCTACCATGAAGCGAATCAGTAGGCGCTTTCTCCGCCGATATTCCACCGACTTCAACGTTGAGTTTGTAGAATATACCATCGGATCCCTTCACGACCAATCGATCAGCCTTTAAAGTTCCAGCTTCAACTAAATCGCCTTTAATAGTCACACCGACTAATTCACCAGTGATTCGCTGTCCGTCTACAACTAGATCTTTAATAATACCCGAATCGCTAAACAGCTTTTGAATAGCCGCCATTTTGATATTGGCAAAATCAATATTGGCGTAGTTAACTTCGGCTTCTTCGACCGATAGCTTTTTAGCATTGAGATCGTCAATCAACGCTCGATCAGCTTCAAACTCGTTAGCCGTGGCATGTCGAAGCACCGCTACTTCCGCTTCAACATATGCAGCGTTTACATAGTCCGCTTTAATAGTGCTAATATCTGCTTCTGAAGCCTCGAGACGTTCAATTGATGCATACGTGGCATCAAGATTGTAAATTTTTGCATCTACAGCATTAAGACTCTCGATCGTGGCATACTTTGCGACCAGCTGTTCGGTGGTAACGGACGTGGCTTTGAGATTCTCTATCTCAGCGTTTTGAGCAGTCAACAATCCAGTTACTCTAACGTCTTCGGCCTCGAGATTCTTTATTGACGCGTTATTAGCTGTCAACTGCTCCTTTATAACAACGTCGTCGGCAACCAAAGTATCAATCTGAGCGTATCTGACAGTCAGATCGCCCTCGATCTTCAAAACATCGTTACCGACGCTCTCTAAATCTTCATTCCTAGCGGATGGAGATGATAGATTGCCGATTACGGTAGCCGTATGATTGGCTATGGTAACTTTTACTCTATCGCCAGCCTTAACGCTGGTTGTAACAGCAATCGGCGTTAATACTTCGGATACTTCTGTAGTTGGAGATCCGTCAAGTTTTACGTACGTCTTACCATCTCTTTCGACAATTACGCCTGTCATGGTAGACTCTTTACTAGATTCGGGTTGGTCATTTGTAACCTTGACAAACTCGGAAACTAATTCATGAGATAACGCCATACTCTATCACCTCCATAATTTTTTGGTAAACACTGCTGTTTCTGAAACCTTGCATCCGGTGGAGCAATCGATGGTTTGACTTATAACTTTAGCCTTAACGCCATCCAGACCAGCGCGTTTGTAGTTTAATCGAACACAGTCGCCAACTCGAACGGGGCAATACCCGTGGGAATATGTAACGGTGTGCTCAAATGATGATAGATCCTTAAGCAGCTGTTCTGCATATTCGTCTATCATGTCTTGGCTTGGAATTCCTGGAAAATCGGGATTAGTTTCACGATAGACTATCTCTCTACCGCGTTTTTGTATTGATAACGGGCTGTTCTCGTCATCGTTCGTTTTTCTTGAATAATAAATATCGCCGTTCTTTGAGTATACGACTTCTACAACGTTCGGAATTCCGAATATATCATGATCGATAGAAAGATCAGGATATAGGATCGAACTATTGTCGTCCGTATACGTCCACACTGGCTGCAAAGAGGCCGTACTCTGCTTCGGCGAGAAGAGAACACGGCCTAATTCGTCTAAGTCAAACGAATACTTTGCATATGCGATAAGGTCTGTGAGGAAGGACATCCAGGTGTCATCAGTGTTGGCTACAAAGTCATAAGTTAAAACTGTCTCATTACTTGTTTCTACAACTGGGGCCCTGAGATGTTCTTTCGTCAGCCTATAAGCCAACGACATAACGTTATCGCCCTTCATCACAGAATATCCTAGAGGAGGAAGTGATTCTTTCAATTCTATCAACGGTGTATAAGCATCGACTGTAATGTCCGTTACCTTGCCGTTGAACCTGGACGAAGGAGATTGCACGAGGAAGGTCCCAAGCGGAACCTTCTCCGTAACTCCATTTTGAACTGCTATAAGGTACACTCGTACATAGCATTCGTCCAATAAATCGGTAACGTTCATCGAAGCTGAACCGAGAGTCTCCGATTGCGAATTTCTCGAAATACTTGTCGATTTAATGTTATGGATTCTCCGTACATCTTTCCAAGTTCCGGGATCCACAATGTAATACTCAAACGTCTGTTCCATTGACGCGGTCCAATCGATCAACGTCATACACCTCCTTCTACTCTAGTAATGTTTAATGTTACTGGTACTGCTTTTTCACAATGCTTTTGGCTAAACGAAACGGAAATGGTTGCCCAGTACCCCAATCCCGAAGGTTCACGTACATACACGTCGCCCATCCACTTAGATAAGCGGCGCAATGCATAAATGGTTTCTTTATCGCTTTTGTCTATTGTGACGTTCCAGGTAGAGGATTCCCCAACCTGAGTGCCATAATAGCTTATAGGATGCGAACGTCCTATGTATTCAACGTGTTCAACGTCTATACGAGTGTTATCGGACACGTCGATGTTGTAAGGAAGTTTAAGCATGGACCCGGACCAGGAAGGCTCGGTTACTTCTCCATCATCTCTAACTTCGAAGTTTGTCCACGCTTCATCCCACTGAATGATTACCGATTTACAATCCACCGGGTATAACGGGAGATCGTAGAAGCTTATAGCACCAGTATCCTTCGATGTAGCAACGATTCTGTATCGAGCATAATCAAGGGACGGATGCGGGTCGACAACGGTCGCGTTAGTTTCACCATCGATATCGGACTCGATTTTTGTGAAGCTACCGTCATACTCTCTTCTGTATACTGCTAAATATACATCGGTTATATCTTCGAACTCTTGTACTTCACAAAAATATATTTCTACTTCTGACGTACCATCCTCTGAATATTCAAACCCAGCGTGTACTTTCTCACCGGTGGTAGTAGTAGCATCTGGATCGTTCAGAACATAATCTTCTTCGCCATCGGGTATGTGATCGTAAACGAATACATTCTTGTATACGTTGGAAAGAACCTCGTTGGTTTTCACATATTGTCCATCCCGGTATAGCACTCGATATCTGACAGTTTGAGCTATCTGACAATACGGACGAATCTCTGCGGTAATATCATCGGGGTTTATGACGACTTCCGCATTAGGCTCGCACGTACGGTCTTCCCACGCCACAGAAAGCGTTTTAGTATCTTCCGCAGTTAAACCTGAATTCATCGATGCTATACAAGAGAATACATACTCGACCCCGTTTTCGAGATCGATATCGTTAGCCGATAATACGGTTTCAAGCATGCCGGTAACATCGAAATAGTTAGAGTATACTTGATCGCCAGCTTTAACCATTTTGATGTTTCCTAGCGAATCCGTAGTTTCATAGTCCGATTTGGAGGTAACGGATAAGTGATAACCTATCGGAAGTTGGGTGTTTGGATGACCTAAGGCTTTAATTGTCAGCGGGAATTCCGTAATAACGTCAAGATCATTGTTGTCGACGCCTAAAACACTAAGTTCCAAACTAGGTCTAGCGTATACATCGATGGTGCGATCAATAGACCAATCACCATATTCATTGGTTACGCCTGCCGTTCTAACCTTCCACTTGATAGTTGCGCCCTCTGAGTACGAAGCGGTATCAAACGTATAAACGCTCGTTTTATCCTTATCTTCTTCGCTTGCTGTGTTTTCGATAATTTGATTTACCACCAAAGTATCGTTTACGTATACATTCAATGTTGCTCTAGTCTGACTTGATCCATCGGCAGAGTTATGAACCCAGTACATGTTGACTGGTTCACCCACGATGGCAGTTGTGGTGGAGGACCAGGTGGTTGGAGCCGCCGGTTTAGTACCAAGGACTACCGATTTAATCTCGGTCCATCCAGATTTGATACTATCTCTAGCGGCTCTAACTCGGAAGAAGTATTCTTTACCAGTTTCCAAACCGGTGAATTCCCAAGAAGTATTCTCCACACCACTCTTTTCGGGTACTTGATCGTTTATATCGAAATTCTCTTGCTTTTGAGAGTATTGGACATCATAAGATGTTGCAAATTTTACTTCAGCCCACTCTAATAACACTGAGGTTTTAGAGCTAGCTTTTACAGATGTGATGCCCGAAGGAGCAGATGGTGTAGAATAGACATTCTCGGAATATGCGGTCCAGTCGCTTATATACGAACCTTTACCATAAGATCTACAGCGAACTTTGTACTCGTGGTCTGACTGAACCGTACGAGTATAGGCTGCGCGACCGGTTGATAAAGGAACACGCCGCATATCGTAACCGCCGGAACCGCTTTGAACATTGTCTCTTATTACTTGAAATTCGATGCCGATAACATTCGGTATATCCACGTTATTAAGAGACGCCATAAGTTTATTATCTTTATCGATAGTAACAGTAAGCGGACCGGAAGGAGCGGTAAGAGCCATCAGATTGGTATACGTTTTAGTTGCAGACCAAGAAGACTCGGGCCATTCGGGGGTATCGCTATTCTTCTTGTTCTTAGCGATCGGTTTAACTTTAAACTTGATTGCGATAGCGTTATCCGGAATGTTGAACGTGCTGTATTCATACATTGCGAGGTCTTCCGCTTTCAAATCATAGTCGATTGTTATGGTTTTAGGTTCACCGATCCAATGACCATTTCCCGTATCGTAAGTCCATAACACTTTGAACCCTTCTGTTGTTTTATCGCTATAATCGTTTAGTCGGGACCAATCCCACGATGCGAATAAAACTTTTTCTTGTCCTGGAGCCGAACTTCTACCGAACTGAAGTAATCTCAGTTTATTACTGGGCGTGCTTGGCGCTTTACCAGGGTTATCTATATATAACACCTGTCCAACATAAATAAGATTTGGATTCTTTATGTTGTTTTGCTTAATAGCTGCTATACGTTTATATTGTGTAGCATCACCGTAATATCGTTTGGCCAGATCCCACAACGTGTCACCAGCAACGACTGTATGTTTTCTAACAGCCATCCTTACCTCCTCCTTTCTACTCTAGCAGCTCTGACAAGGGTCTGAACCGCTTCGGCAATATTGCTTCCGTCATCATAAGAGATGTCGCCAAAGTTATACGTATCACCAGAAGGTCTGTTTACATGGTCCTTAAGGTCTTGTATAGCGGCGATAATGCCATCGTTAGCTCCATTTTGATTCATACGGTTCATGGCCGCATTAATAGATCTAACGTTAGCAAGAGTCCCGACGGAAGGAT
>JAEIGA010005889.1_pt1 | contig 18644 bp, 27 predicted proteins | sample 9270691 | NCBI WGS metagenome assembly JAEIGA01 (sample SAMN17057246, study PRJNA624740) | gut metagenome | biome: biome; isolation source: fecal sample | host: Bos grunniens | place: China: Xizang | collected 2019 | reverse complement strand
ACCGCATGATCTGCCTGCCGGTCACGTTAGCGCGGAAAAACTGCTGTACAGGAAAATCCTCATTGGGAATAGATGTGGTTGTCAACGTCAGCCCACATGCATTGCAAACCATTGCGGCAAAGTCAATCAAACGATACGGCCAGCTGGTCAAACTGTTCAGCCATTGGCCGAGATCTTTGTCCAGCTTTACCACCCTGTTGTATCCCGTCAGAAGTGTGCTGTGGGCGCTGGAACGCTCCGGCTTTTCCATGACGTAAATACCGCACTGGGTGCGCACGCCGTTGTCCTCTTTTACCAGGATCACTTCATCACCGGAGTTGACCGTTAGACCACCAAACGGGGTAAGTATCCGGGCTTTCATTTTGTTGGCGTAGGCAGAGCCGATAACCAGGTCTTCACCGATGTTTACCGACTCCGTTTCCTCCACCCAGGTCAAAGCGTTGGTTGTGTTCGGCCCGGAAGAAATCTCCGAGCCATCGGGAAGGATCAGTATATTTTTCATGCTTCCCCCTTAGCTTTCGATAATGTTAAAGTTGTAGTTGCGGTAGTCCCCTGTCCGTGCGTTTTGGATGGTGATGCTGTGCTTGCTTCGGTAGCAAACGCAATCACAGATCTGCCCATCGTGATCCAGGAAGGTTACCACAAAATCGTCCTTGCCCTTGAAAAGAGCCTCCATGTACAGGTACTCTTCCCTTGTAAGGGAAGCATAAACGAGGGACCATTTCTTGACCCCTCGCCTTACAACGACTCTGTGCATATAGTAGCTTTCATCACGGCCGGACTCTTCCGCATCGATGTCGGTGTATTCGATGGTAACACCGGCATCCGGAACAAGAATGGGCTTGCCGTCAATCTGCAAATTGTAGTAGTATGGTCTCATTATACACCGCCTCTCGATGTGTTCAGCTCCCGGTTGTAACGGTTGGCTGCTTGTCCGATGGTTGTGTCGCCAACTTCGATGCCTTCCACCACAGCACGGAGCCGTCTGTTCTCTTCCAACAGGGCTTCAAAGCCGCCCATCATGCCACCAAGGAACTCGGCAATTTCCTCTTGGAAAATGGTGCGGATCAAACCCTCCGGGGCTTCCAGATTGCGGCCGTTGCGCTGATCGCCCAACACCGCAGCAAAGGGAGCATTGGGAGGAATGACGGCACCTTGGGCAAGCATGGGAATTTCGGGAATGTTTGCAAGGCGAATTGTGCTTCCTTTATAAATTACGTTGCCCAAGACTTCAATTGGCTCAATAGTAATCGTCAGTTTTTCATTCAGCCATCGAACGAACTTGTTCACGACCTCTATGATAGCGTTGATTTTTGTTTTCCATGTATCCGGCAGAAATTCCTGTGACAAATTGTGTATGAATGTTCCGAGTGCAGAAAACGGAGCTAGCAAAATAGTGCCAAACATGCTCCATTGTCCACCAATGATTTGAATAAGGCCGTCTATTGCTCTGCTCATATCTCCAGTAAAGATGCCACGGATAAAGTCAATTCCTCCGTTTAGAGTAGTTTCAACGCTGTTCCAAAAACTCTTAAGGAGTATCGATCCACCGTTTAGCGCAGAACCAAGAACCGGTCCAAACGTCTCCCGCCAATCAGTTGCAAATACATTTTGCAGAAAATCATCTAGCTGCTGCAACTTGGTTTGTATTTCATCGCCCTTAGTTCCGATGGTGATAACCGCCGCAACTACAGCCGCGACCAGAAGAGGAATCCAACTGCCTGTAAGCAAAGCAATAGCTGCGCCTATTGCCAACAAGCCCAAATTGAGCGCAATGCACATCTCGTTGCTTAATTCGCCCGTTCTTATCCATTCTTCTAAAGACACAATGACAAGCGCTACCCCCGCAGCAAGAAGGCCGATCGCTAACGATGTGGTTGAAAGAGCGCCAGCAAAAGCAGAAGATATTTTCCAGGCGGCTATTCCGGCACCAATTGCAAGGGCAAAACCGAGAATGCCCTTAAGCTCTTCAGAAACTTTTGCGTTTTCCTCAGGAAGATCAAAAGACGGAGCAATCGTGCTGGTAGCCGTTCCACTTTTGTTTACTTTTGTTATTTCATCAAACGCCGCCATTCCCTTGGCCGCGTTTTTTGCAGAACTGCCTACTTTATCCAGCGCCTTAGATTGTTCATATAATGCTTTTGCATTTCTTACCATTTCGGAGTACGATTTTCCGCTAATTGTTGCAAGAAACACAGCAAGTGCTTGTACGGCATCCGCAAGCATATGCACAAAAGCGGTAAGTTCAGGCAATACGTATTCATATATGGGCTGGAAGGCAACAAGTAGCGCGCCATTTAATCTTGACACGGCCTGTGTGTAATCATCACTTGCTTTTAACGCATTGCCAAAGTATTGTGTAACCTCGCGCAAGCCGGCGCTAATTGCATTAAAAACAATGGCGCTTGCCGCAATGCTTAAAAGCCTGTTATTAAAACGGGTTGCGCCCTTTGTTGCGCCGTCAAACAGTTTCTTTGCTGCTCTTTCCTTTCGGGCAGCTTCTTTTTCTGCCGCTGCAGCTGCCCTTTTTGCTGCCTTTTCTTCGGCGGCGGCCTCTCTATTAGCTGCGGCTGCCACCTCAATTTCCAGTTTCTTTCTCGCCGCTTCTAAGCGATCGTACAGGCTAATGCGCTTTGCTGCCAGCCTTTCTGCGGCTTTATCGTCATTATCTGCAACAGCTAAATTGAATTCCGATGTTACAGAAGAAAGCTGTTGTTTTAGGCTCTCTACTTTTAACGCTGCGTTTGAAACCGGTTTTGAAACATCAACCTTGGAAAAGGCGGCGTTGATTTTCTCAGTTGCCCCCTGGACATCATTGACAACCGATTGCGCTCCTCTTTTAATTTCTTTGAAACCTTTTTCCATGCCATCAGGTCTCAATTGAGTGTCAATGATAACAGCTCCATCCGACTTCATTTAATCACCACCATTTAACCAATTTAGTATGTCGTCTTTTTCTCTCTTTATTTCGTCCGTATCCGGGCGAACAAGATCAACCTTATCCTTATTGGAAAGATAATACTCCCGCTCCCAGTTTTCCAGTTTTCCGCCCTTTGCAAGCTTGCTACGAATAGAGACAACAGTGGACAATTGGCCTTCTCCAATCCCGTTAAAATATGAGAGGAATGTCCACCAGTGCAGGAACGGGAGAGTACGCACTTCCTGCCCGGCTACTTTGTTCACGTCAGCCACGATTATGGTTGCGTCCTGCTGCCAATCAAGAAGCTTTCTGTCAGCATTGCCTTTTGCTCCATAGCTTATAAAATCTGCCAAAGCTTGCATAGCTTCCCCCTGGTGATCAGAGGGGATGCTTTTATCGTAGAATAGACCAATCGCAATCTGCCAGCGAATAAACTCAGGGCGGCTGTTATCGGTCAAGTAGCCTATGATTTCCAAAATATCGCGGTAATCCGCGTTAATTGCGTATTCTTTACCGCCAACTGTGGCGGTCTTTGGGAGCAACCATGCATTCATTACTGCAATGCCCTGCGCTGCTCACGGTTGAGCTTTGCTGTCTCCACTTCGCCCTCGGCGCAAGCCTTTGCGCCCTGTTCCATGATGGGCATAAGCGCATCAATAAGATTGGATACAACCCGACGGCCGTTAGTTGCAACTGCCATAAGGTTTACACCCTCCAAGATCTCGTTGAAGTCGTTTTCACCGCCAAAAATCTCGTTGAGAATTTTCTTCATTTTCTTGTCGGTTTCAACCATGATGCGGATAATAGCTGCGCCGGTTTCGGGGTCGTTTTTCTTGATCTCCAACGCCCGGGCCTTGGCGGTCATTTCCCTTTCTACCTTTTCGATCCGGCTCATAGAATCTACAAACCGACCATATACGTTGGGATCGCTTGGATTGAAACGCAGCACACCCTTTTCATTGATTTTGTATTCTTTAATGCCACTGTCGAAAATTAAATTTTCCATACGTTATCTCCTTAAAAAAGGGCGGGAAGATCCCGCCCGCAATTTACAGCGCGCTGTCGGCGTTAAATGTAAACTTGCCGCCTTCAACAGAAACCGTGCCGGTGGTTCTTACGCCGCCATAGGTGACATTGATGGGCATAGCCAGATTGCCGCCACCGTCGCCGCCAAGGCCGGTGACCTCAATAGCGCAGGACTCATACCGTTCTGCGAACACAGCGGTATCCTTGGCGCCGGCGTACTTGTGGATGATCAGCATATCCTTGTTTGCCATGGCCTGTGCATCCTGGTTCTTAATGCCGTCGTTCCAGATGAGGGCCTGTGCCTCGTCGCCGTTGGTCAGCTCCCAGGGATCAAAGCTCTGTGTAACAATGGGCTTTTTCAGGGAGGTGTAGGAGTTGCCGATGATATCCTGGCTGGAAGACTTCTGCCAATCGTAGCTTGCCTGAGAGCTTGCTACACGGATGCCGACAGGAGACCATACAGGGGTTTCCTTCGTGCCGGTGTTGAGACAGGCAATCATTGTTTCACGGGCAATAGTCTGACCATCGGGGGTGTTAAATGTCATTTTATCTGCCATGTGTTATCCTTTCCGTGGTTCTACCACTTTTGAAATTCGTGCGTGTAGTTGACGATCACAGGAAGTACCCAGTCCTGTGTCTGGTTTTCGTTCTTTTCAGTAGCGAAAGTGTTAAAGCGGACAATTCCGGTTATCTTTCTGTTGCCGGATACTTCCGGGTATTCCGCTATCGGGTATTCTTCACCGCCTGCGTTGACAGGCTCCCTGCACAGCCATGCGCCGAGATTATCCAGGAACTGGGTAACGCCCATCTTCTGGTATTCGCTGGATCCGCCGCTGCGGTAGACCACAACAAAGGGGAATTGACACGCCTGCCGGGTGGTGCCTAAAATATCCGTGGTTTCGGCATACACCAGTGTTCCGCTTTCCGGTTCTACGGAAATGCCGCCGTCTTCCGTTAAGCCCTGGTACGAAATAACCCGGCCATTAAGGCCGGGAAACTGATTTACCAATGACATAACGGCATACTTAAGCGGCTCCGTGCCGCCTGCGTCAATTCCGATAGGTTTTACTTCTTCCATTAGCCACCTCCGGCAATTTTCTTGGTTTTCTTGACCCACTGCGATCCAAATTGTTTCTTTGCGGCGTCAAACCAATGGGCCTGTGCATCCGGGTGTGCGCCCTTGTAGAAATCAATATCCCGGTCGGTTACAACCTTTTTCTCTGCTTCCTGAGCCCATGGAGATCCGGAAGAAACGCCGACCATGACCTTGCCTTCGTACAGGAAGCGGCCAAAGGGAGGCGCAGCGGCCACAACTTTACCCGAGCCTGCAATTGCAGCAGACATGGCCTTGGTGACATTGATAAACGTGCCCGTGTCCATGGGCATAAACTTGACCATGTCCGTCATGACCATGGAATCAAGTGCATACTGGGCCCTGGAATATTGGGCTTTAAATCGGCGTAAATCCAACTTCATTACACCCGTTACGTTTTTATTAGCATATTTATATTCGTACGCCCATTTTGTCCTGTTCGGGTCAAGTCGGAGAGTTTCCACAGATTTGGTATCGCCGTATTTGTATTCGTAATCAACGTATATAGCCATATCATCTACCCATGATCTCGAAGTGCGGAATTACGGAAAACATTGCTACAGAGGAAATCGCATACACATAATCATGCGTACGGTTCATGTAGTCGTAAAAGCCCTCTTCGCCATAGGCTGCGTCTTCCACAATGCCGCCCGTCCATTCGCCTTTCCAAAAAAAGTCGAATTTATCGCCGGGGGTAAAGGTCAGCGAGTCTATGGTCTTGTCCCAGGTTTTGGGAGGCATATAGGGCTTACCGGCAACTGTAATTCCGTTGCTTTTCTTGTAGCGGATGTGTAAGGCGGCATTGTCCTTGCTCTCCGCACCGTACTTGGCAAGGATCGCCGCCCGGTCAATGTTCAAATTGACCTTGCGAATAACCGTGGGATACCAGGTGTTTCCCCTCACGCCGCCGTCTTTTCGGTTAAACAGGGTAATGGTGTCCTCATACAACATAGGGATACACCCCCATGTACAGCAGATTTACGCCGTTTGCATCCGTCACGCCGGAAAGATACTCCCGGACGGTTTCCCGCAGCAGCTTGATCCGCTCATTCCTGTCGGATACAGCTTTGTCGATGGAGGTTTTGGCGGAATTGCCAACGGCATAAGAAATGGACTCATTGCCAGCTGTTACCGAGGACACCACCTTCCCGTGCAGCCCGTTTTCCGTCTCTGTGAAACCACGCCCCGAAGAGGCGGATTTCTCCGCCTCCTGGATCTGATATAAAAGGTTTACGATGTGGGCGGCGCATCGCTTCACAGCGGCAGAAGAATCTTCATCCACAGGGAAAGCAACCTTCAGTTTTTTTACGCCGTCCACGCCGGCTGTGAGCCTGTCGATATGATGGCAGGCTTCAAAGTTCAGCCGGTCAAAATCCTTTGCGGGCATGGTATCATAAATGGCGGCGTATTCTTCATATGTAAGATACATGGATCACACCGCCTTTCCGGATTTAGGCCTCGCCACCTGCCACGGAAATAACTGCGATGGCGTCCAGATACTCGGCCCACATAACCATACCCATAAGTACATGGGTATCGCCGGAAGCGCGGCCGTACACGCCTTCCTTGTGCACGCCGATCAGGTTGGTCTCACCGGCGCCGGTGGTGTATTCCAGGCCAAGTGCGGCAAAGTCGCCATCAGCAGGGTCGATGTAATACAGGACGATGTTGTCAGCGGGGATGGCGACAACCTTACCCTCGGGGATCTCAGAAGACGCGATCAGGACATCAGCGCCCAGGAAGTTCTTCAGGTACTCAACACCGTTGGATGTCTGAGTGGTGATAGCGGTTGCGCCCAGGTAGCGGTGCACGTCCAGTGTGTTGGCAAAAACGACGACCTGGCCGTAGTTCAGGCGCATCTTCTTGAACTTGTCCTTAACGCGGCCGATAGCCATGGAAACGGCCATCTGGAAGGACTCTTCCTCGCCGGTCAGAGTGCCGGCCAGAGCGAAAGCGTAGAACTCATCCAGGACAACGCCCTGCAGCTCGTTGAGCAGAGCATCATCGGTCTTCTGAACGGCAACGGCGGCGCCGTACTTCTCGACGGCCTCAGCGGTTACGCGCTTGCGGTACTTCTTCAGGGCCAGGTCCTTGAATGCCACAGGCTCGACCTTTGCCAGGGACAGAGGAACCTCGTCGCCCTCGGCAACAACGCCATTCTCCAGAGTGATAGAAGCCTTGCTGGAAACCAGCTTGGTGCCGGGAGTCTTCCGGATGGGGCGCATAACGCCCATGATCTCGGTCAGAGCTTCCCAAGTAGCGGCGAATCGGTTGGCCAGATCAATTTCCTTTGCCTGAATAGTGATCTGAGCGGTGGTAGTAGTGTTAGATGTAACAGCCATTTTTTACTCATCCTTTCTTGAATAAGTGCATATTCTGCACGATTTTATTTTGTCTTTCGACGGGGTCTTTGATGGACATAATGTCCTTGACGGTAGTAGCGCCTCCGCCGGAATTGCCAGCGGGAGCAGCAAAAGAGGGATTGCCGCCGTTGTCTTCGAACAGGTAGCCGCTTTCTTTGCGCATATCATCCAGTGCGGACTTGATGTCCTTGTCTCGGTTTTTGCTGGAGCGCAGCTTTTCGATGTCCAGCAAGGCCATGATCGCTTTGGCGTTCTTGCCCTTGGCCTCGGAAATTGCAACATCCAATGCGGAAGAGAATTCGCGTTCTTCTTCCTGCTGCTTGTGCTTTGACACAGCAGCTTCATAGTCCTGCTTCCACTTGTCACGATCTCTGGTGATGGCGTCGAAGTCCTTACCCTCGAACCCCTTCAGAGTGTCCACGGCATCATCTGCGCGCTTCTTTTCAGCAGCCAGATCATCGTTCAAACGGTTTACCTTTTTCTCGAACTCGGCGGAGGTCTTGTAGTTTTCTGCAAAACCCTTGTCAAATTCGGCTTTCTTGTCCTCGGGAATGGAAATGCCAATCTCGGACAAAAGTGTGTGGATGTTCTTCATTTTCTGATCCTCCTAAATCGTGATTTATTAACCGCCCGTCAGCGGTAATGGATTTAGCCGGATGAACCTCCGGCGGGGTTGGAGCCGAAAACAGGAATTGAACCCGCAACACCCTGAGTACAAAACAGGTGCTCTACCAGTTGAGCTATTTCGGCATATAAAAAGCCAGGCCCGAATTTCTCCGGGTCTGGCCGTTTTATGAAGTTGTTCCGGGTTTCCTACACGGTATGTGTTGCTCTTGTTGAGCCTGCCTCCCGGTTGGCTTTTAGTTATGCGATATTGCCGATTTCCCTCAGCATATCCCTGATTTTGTCCCGCTCCTCGCGGGTATCTGCATTGGACATCATTTCCTGCAGTTCCTCCCGGAGCTTAGTCATGCAATCATGGAGAGATACGTCCATCTCCCGCTTGCTTTCCGGGGATCGGGTGGAACGGTAGGAGTTTTTTGCTTCCATATAGTCGCCTTTGGCTTCGCTGTATCCGGAGTGGCCGTTACCTTTGCGGTAAGAGCTTCCGCCCTCGTAGCCATGTCCGCCGCCCTCACGGGAATATCGACCGCGGCTGTCACGCTTGCGGCGCTCACTGTAACCGTTGTTTTGGCTATAGCCGTATTCATCGGCGTACTCGCCGGCTTCCTGCAGCATGTCGATCTTCAGCAGGTTTTTGTATGCGTCGATCAGTTTCCAAACGGTGTCCAGGTCGGTTGTAGATTTAATGCCGCTTTGGGCCTTCTTCTCCAGTTCCTTGCAGATGTGTTCCTGCATTTGGTAGGTATCATACATAGTGTTACCTCCTTAGCAGACCCGAACAACCGTGATGTTCGGATTGTCCACAAGAACAGGAATGTCGCCGGTGTTCTGAACGCCAACGTTAACGCAGCAGTTGCAGTATGTATCCACATAATGCTGTGTAGAAACGTTGAAGTATTGTTCAACGGCGGCAGGAGTGGCCCGCATTACCGAGCCGCCCAGCACTTCGCCGTCCTGGGTGATGCCCAGTGAGATTTCCCCAACGGTTTCACCGGTTGGAACAGCGATGTTTCCGGAGAAAGTCACCAGATACCGGCCAGGAGGAAGCAGGGTGACGAAGGCGCTTCCGGGGCGGTGCCGTTCTTTTCCGCATGTGCTGCGGACGACGGCGGTGTTGTATACCACGCTTTGACCTACAGCAACGGTCTGAACAATGGTGTTAATTAGTTCGATCATAGTCTTTGTCCTTTCGTATAGGGGCGACTAATGCCGCCCCCGGAATAATGGTGTTACCATACATCCCGGCGTATCTTCCACCGGGAAGATACGTATACGAATTAGCCTGCGTAGCCGTAGGCAAAGTTATTGCCGCAGCCGCAGTTGTTATAGGGGAAATGCACAGGGGTGGGAGGCTGCACGATGTATGCAGCTGTGGGGCACTCTGCGCCGGTCCGGCGAAGGATTTCCGCCTTGTTGGCATCCATTGCCGCCATCAGTACGGCGTTTTGGTTTGCCTGGGAAGCGGTCAGCTTCAGGGACTGGTTTTCTGCGGTCAGAGTAGCGATCTTGTCGTTGGTCAGGAAGTCCAGGATCGCACGTGTGTTGCTGTTCTGGTTTTCCAGAATGTCGCGGGTGTTGCTGTTTACAACGTTGCCCAGGTCGCAGAAGCCCTTTGTCATGTTGTAGTTTACACCGTCGATAGCCCGCTGGGTTGTGCAGCAGCAATCTTTGATTGCGCTGTTCAGTGCGTAGGTGCTGTCAGCCAGGCCATAGGTCTGCTGGTCCAGCTTGGAAATCAGGGTCTGCTGATCAACAGCCGCACGGACATCGGCCTGCGTTGCGCAGCCTTCGTTGCCGCCGCCGAATCCGCCCCAGCCGCCACGGCCAAACATGCCGAACAGCAGAAACAGGATGATCCATGCGCCCCAATCGCCGTCTCCGCCGAACATGCCGTTATTACGACCGCCGGAAACTGCTGCGATGTCGGAAAGGGAATAGTTACCGTCCATAGAAATACTCCTTATGTGATAATATTAAAAACCGTGGCCACAGGTTTTTTAACGTTTAAACATGCCCATAAATTGCTGGGCTTGTCTTTGTGCTTCGTTCAGCTGCTGTTGGGAAATCTGCCCGGATTGCAACATCCTATTGATTTCCTGCCGGGGATCTACTCCCCGCATTTGCTGCATGAACTTTTGGAATTCGCTCATTTGGTTACGGTTGCCGCCAAGGGCTTGAAACAAGGGGTTACTCATTGGCTTCTCCTTTCTCGTTTGCAGGCTTTTCCAGCTTGCTGACGATCTCAGCTCTGAAAGCATTGAATTCATCAACGGTCACAAACTGAGGAGCTTGTGCGGGCTGTGTGGGCCTCGTAGCGGCAACCTCGGAATACTCAAAAACCCGCATTGCCGGAACGCCGTTTGCATCAGCTGATTTCAGATAAAAGCGCTGTGCTTCGGAGTCCATCAATAGCACGGTTGATCCCGGTGTTACAATCCAGGACTTTGCGCCGGCTTCGCCCTGTACCCAGTTGAGGGAGGTGTCCTGCCGGGGCTGCTGGTATGCCGGCATTGCCATTGGTGCATTGCGCAGCTGGTTTAACTGGTCCTGGTACTGAAAAGGCTGCTGTCCGTAATAAGGGAAAGGATACGCCATAAGTAATGCCTCCTGTGTTTCTTGATGGCATTATTATCGCATAAAAAGTATGACTTCGACAGTGCGTCAAAGTGTTTGAAAAGGTGCAAAAAAGTGTTGGAAAAGTGTTAAATTTCCCGCTTTATCTTATCGTTTACCTTGCGGGAAAGCTGCTTAATGGAGTCGATAGAACGGTTCATACGCTCGGCGCATTCTTCCAGAGAAACGTCTTTCAACCGGAGCTGGAACAGAGTGTTTTCTTCTTTGGTAAAATTGCATCGCAATTCCAAATAGTCCGCTTCGGTCTGTGTAAAGTCACGGATCTGCATAGATCACTCCTTTGTCCAGTAATACACTGGAATTTCATGTCCAGAGTCCCAGGAGTCATAATAAAAGCCATCGACAGCACACACCACGTGGCCGTCAATGGCTAAAATATACGTTCCCTTTGGATGGCCCCGGCAGAAGTCTTCCACGGTATAGTCTTCTTTGTCATCGTCGATCAGACGCCTACGAAAACCCAACTCCCGGAGGTACTTACCCCACACGGAATTAGCCGAAGGCATATCCTTGCAGTGCAGGCCATAGGCACATAGGGCCGCATAGGTGCGGTCCCAATCCTGCCCGGTTGCCTTGCAGATCGCCCGGACGGTGCAATCGCCAACACGTTGCCGGGCTGGGTTTGGGTTGTAGAATTTGTGTAGGCTCATAAATTACCTCATTTGGGCATGGAAAAAGAACCGTGCAATTACTGCATGGTGCTTACATTCCGGGTATCATTTCTTTAATACCTTTTGCTGTTCTGAACGCCTTTTTCATAACACTGTTTTCCTGCAGATACTCAAGCCCCTTCAGTGTAATGCGAATGTTCTTTGCGTCCACGTAAGTGTCTCCCGTTATGCTTTTTGTAATGGTAACGCCTTTCACATAATCAACGTCTGCCATCATCTCAATGTATCGCGCCCACCGTTCTTTGCTAACGCCAAGCGCATCCGGCCCGACTTGCATAATATCATATTCGGGTATATCCATTGCCTTTTCCAAGGCAGATAGTATTTTATACACTGCCGTAAAGTTGTCCATAGTATCCTCCTAATGGTCAAAATCATCGTACCGATGAGAAACAATATGGTACGGCTCATCTGCTTCCACCGCAGCTCTCAATGTTTCAAGATAGATCTGCGCGGCACACTTTTCCTCTGTCCCCTGAAAATCCGCATAGTTGAAGTATATAAATTCTTCTCCGAACTTCTTTTTATATTCGCCATAAAGGTGAAACACCTCATCTGACCGAAGAATATCCATATCTCGCCGTATTACATACATACATGACCACCTCAGTATTCCAATCGTTCAAAGGCTTTGAGCAGTTCTGCAAAGTTAGCGCGGAAAAACTGTAGTTTTTCCGCATCACGAAACGCTTCCAACGAAAACAGATTCGCAAAAATCTCTCGCTCTTTGTTTCCCGCCTCGGCCCAGTACTCTGCGTCATGGCCTGCGAAAAAACGGTATTTTCCGTCAGAGATCGCACTGAAGATATCGGACAAGAATCCCTGTTCATCGTTTACTCTGCAATAATCAATGAACTTTTGGGGATTCGCTTCGATTATTCCTCTTGCGTTAGCTATCGCAGTGGAAAAATCCATACTATCTACTGACCTGGCAAAGAAACTATCAATTCGATGCGCAAGTTCATGTGTATTCGCAGCAGTGAAGTCTATATCCCAGAAATCGCTTCTGGTCGTATCATACAGCACTTTATCCTTGCCGGGCGAATAACCAAACGAGGCGCTTTTCAGCTTTGCATTCTCATATTCAACGCCTTCAAAAGATTGCTGTAACAACATTCTATTCTTCTCGGGAACCGATGTCAAGAAGGAAGTATAATCTTTCTTTGCGGTTTCCAAATCAAAACTGCCGCCTTCCAGCCTGTAAGCGCTGTTTAGTTTAAACATTTGCAACGTCTCTTTTGGGGTGTTGTATCTTCTTGCCGCAGCCCTCGCCTGCGCTGCCTGTGATCTGTCCCACTTGGCAACGGCAATCCGCTCGGAGCGCTTCTTTTGCCCTGTGGATTCGCAGAAATCATTATAGGCTTTGTTCTGCTTTTGGAGCAGTGCAGCCTTGCGTTCATACTCTGCGGTAAATTGTGACTTCAGGGCCGGGTCTGTGGCGCTGTCTGCGGCGTTTTTCCAGTTCATGGTCTCCCGCTTGGTGTTACGGATGCGCCGCTCTAACGTCCGCTGGCGCTGTTCCAGTTCGTACTGCTTTTGGTTTTCCTCGCTGTCGTACTGGTCAAAGGGGTTTTCCATACCCTCAAACCAGGGCGAGAAATTGTGCCTGCAATTGGCTCCACATAATCCTGTTACAGATCCGTACCCGGTGGAGCTCACGAAATCCGGGTATTTATCACTTGCACCGGAACGGGAATAAACCTTTCCCTGCCACACATAATGGCTCGGTCTTGCTCCCAAATGAGAGGAAACAATTACAAGATCAACGTCCATTTCCTCCATGCGGGCAAGCTGTATATGCGCCGACGCCTGGGAGATGCCCGTCCGCACCGCTCTTGCGGTCGCTGTTTCGACGGTGTCACGGTGGCCCGTGGGATACTGAACATATACACCGTCTTCGATGGCCTCCGCTATAGCCTCCTTGACGGTCTGTGACAGCGATAATGCGCCGGTCATAGCTAAGTGGTAGGCATTATCACAAGCCCTTATAAAGGCTTGCTGGCAGGCGTTGGCGGTGGTCATGGTGAAGTTCTTCCACTCACCCAGGGTGGCTTCAAAATCCCGCTGCATGAGCTGGATCATGTGGGGAGATTGCACCAGCGGAACAGGGTCAAGCCCTGCCGCCTTATAGATGCCATCATCATACTCCAGGGCCCGGACACCGGCGTCCTCCATGGCTTGTTTGATCTCTTCTTCCATGTACCCGGTAGCCTTGGCAATTTCCTTTTGAATGTCCTCCAACAGGAAACCCGCTTCCTGCATGGTTTCGATTTGCCATTTGTCCGCCGCTGTCAGTATGTAGTTATCACCACGCTGCACACGCAGAAGGATGCGCTCAACAATGCGGTTCACAAGATCCTGGTGCAGTTTTTCCGCTATTTCATCAGCCGGTTCTACCGCATGGAGCAAGTAAGACGGGGTTAACATTATTCCTCACCGCCAAAGAGTGTGGGCGCAGCCTGTTCAGACTTCGCCATTTTCAGAAGCCTTCTTGCATCCTCTCTGGAATACTTCAGGAAGCGCACGTAGTATTCTTCCCAAGGGAAACGGCCCTGGCAGGCCAACTGGTAGTGGTGCGCCCGGTCTTCCTCGAAGGAATATGTAATATCCGAGAAGTCATACACAACCTCGTAACTGCCGGCCTTTGTATAACCGTACAGATCTGCAAACACGCTCAGCGAGTAGATCAGACCGTCCAAGCAGTTTTCCAGCTTGTCCCGAACATCCGTGATTGTCTGGATCGTTCTCTGTTGATCCGCCTCCACCTGCGTTGCGGTCTGAATGCCGCCGGACTCGTTAAACACAAAGTGGCCGTTGGAATAGCCGGACTTGTAGCCAATCTGGTTGAGAAGCGCATTCATGCCCTTCAGCCGCATTTCGGTGTTGAGTTCCGGGTTGATCTCTTTGTAAAATTCTTCTTGGCCGGCACCGTGAACCATCTTCACCATTTTAGGCAGCCCGATTTTGTCCGCTGCCGCTCTAGCCGCCAAGGGCGTATTTGCAACCCGTTGGCCACTGGTTGCCAAAAGGGCATCGTCAGCCATTACAATTCGCTTGCTGTCGAATATTTCCTCCGAGTTTCTCGAATAGGCGATGTCCAGATCCCGCAATTCTTGCACAGCCTCAGAGAATATAGGCAATCCACAAGGAGAGCCCATGTCAATGTTATTTGCCGCCGGTGTACGGAAAACACCAAACAGCGGCTTATCCACATTGTCGATGTAGGCTTCATCCGCAAGCATGCTCCACGGGCCATCTTTGATATCCACCGGCTTTGTGGTGTCGTCCGGCCGATTTCCAACATAGCACTTGTTTGTGATTGCGTACTGCTTACCCTCGAACCGATGGTATTCCAGCAGCGTGTACCACTTGTCACCCACCTTTTTCCAGTTGTGGAAAATTGCGCCATCCACTTTGCCGTCAGTATGGTGCGTAACTTCAAATTCCGCAGGTGTGTAAAGCCGCACAGTGTCACCATCCGGCTTCAAAATAACAGTACCGTATGCACAGCCGTACTCCACCCATTCCCGTAGCTGATAATATATGCGGTTTACCTGCTCCTGTAGCCACACAGCCCTCGGGGAGCCGTCCACGTGGATGCCGATGCCCAACGTGGCAAGCCGTGCCGTCTCCGAACAAATAGCCTTAGCAAAATTCACGGTGTCGATATCGTCGCCGTTTATGGAGTGCTCCATGATCCAACACGGATTACCCTTGTAAATCTCAACGCATTCGTCGACCCACGCCGCAACCTGCTCTGAGCTAATCGTCTCTATGTTAAAATTATCTTTTGCGTTGCTCCTTAAAGCCAAGGTTATCCCTCATTTCCAAGTAGTTTTATGCGCTGTTACCTCTCCGCATAGACAACGGGCTTGTGGCGTACCGGAGCGCATCGATCCAGTGATTATTCCTGTCCGGATAACCATCAATAACCTCGCCGTTCTTGTCTGTGTCGTGTTCGTATTCTGTGAATTCCTTGTAGGCCCTGGGCGTTCTGGCCGGGTCTATCACAATTTTTCGGCATTGCAGCCATTCATGCGTTCGGCGAACAGATCCGGGCGTAACGATTGCCGGACGGGCTGTCAGACCCATGTCCTTGAAATCGTTGATATGCTCCATCTCGTCCACACCGCACCGGATTTCGTAATCTGAATAGCCTTTGTCTATGATCTGCTGCGCCATATCCCTTGTGCGGATACAATTTCCGCCCATTTCATCCAATAGCATGATTGTTTCGGTAGCGTGGCTGTAGGAGCAGCGAATAAACGCCTTTGGATCAGGCTCCCAACCCCAGTCCTGGCCCTGGTAAATTCTCTCTTGCCGTTGTATCTCTTCGTCCGTGATCGTGCGGATCTCCAAATGTTTGAATATCTCTGTACCCAAGCCGATTGGTTTTCCTTCGTATTCGTGAGCGTAAGCATCCGGATTCACCTTCCGAAGATGCTCCGCCTCTTCAATGAACGGTTTGCCCAACCATTCCGGCGGCACATCCTTGTACGTTGAGTGATGAACCATCATGGATTCCTTCGGCGTGGCAGCATACTTGTTCGCCCAGTTGTTTTTGCTAATCGGCGGGTTGAACATCTTGAAGATGTAGGCCTCATCACCGCCACGGATGGCAGATTGCTCAATTTTACGTACCGGCTCCTCGCCGCCAAACTGGTCAAGCTCTTCGAATATCAGTACGCCAATATGGCCAAAAGGCACCTTGATGGATTTGATCTTACCGGGATCATCTGCGCCCCGAAAATAGATCTTCTGACCTGTCGGCCTATATTCGATTTCCAGTGGAGAAACCTTGAATCGCCAGTTATCCTTATCGAACAAAGGGTTTTCCGCCTGCTTTTCCAGGCTCCATTGCATCTGTGCATAAACAGAATCTCTCAAAGTGTTCGCCACCTGTCTTACCACAAGGGCATGCATCTGAGGGTTGTTTTTCAATATTTCGTATAGGATCGTAAAAACCGTAGTAGACTTTGTAGAGCCACGCCCGCCGTCGCACACATATTCCCGGTGTCGCTTGTTTCGGATATCCCGAACGAGAGGATGGAACGAATCGGCAATGTGATGGAGATCCGTGTGGTACTCTGCCGCCTCCCTGGCGGCTTTCTCGGCGGCTTTTCTCTCGTCCTGCTCCTGTTTGATGCGTAGTGCTTTCTCCAAGTCTGCAGCAGCCTTATGCCTGTCAGCAAGGGAAGCATCCAGGCCGAACTGGTCCTTTTCTTCGCCCCGGAGAACTCGGGTGCGAAATTCCTGTATTTCTTTAAGGGAAGCAATACTATCGGATTCGATTGCCGTCTGACGGCTTGCAATATAAGCAGATATCTCAACATGCTTCAACAGCCGTTGGCCTTGCGAGTATGCTGTTTTTTCACTATAACCGGCATCTTTTGCCGCCTGTGTTGCATTGCCGCCGTTTTCTATAAACGCATCGCAAAATGCTTTCTGCTTAAGGTTCAGTTCCATTTCGCAGTCCCTCCAGCATATCAGCCAGGAACTTGACAACCTCAACGGCACTACAAGTCTTCAACAGCTCATGGTCGACCATTTTCTCTCTGAACTCTGACCACATGGGAACAATGACGGAATAGCTGGTGATCATCCTTCCTTGCTCTTCACTGTAAAACTGATGTGTGTTAATCTTTACAACCTGCCCGGCGTTAACGATTGCCGTCTGGAGTTTTCTCATGGTCTGATTCAGTCTCGCCATATCCGTCACCACCTTCCTTCAGTTTATATCCCCACTCCCACCCTCCAGCGTTTACTGTGCCGGAACCCACATTTTTACAATTTTGCCCACATGCCCCGTTTTGTTCCGCTGAGATAAATCACAGGGTTGCTCTTGGAGCTGGGCTTATAGTTCTGTGCGTCGCCGTACCCGCCGTAATCGAGAGCGGCCGCACCGTTTACAAAAAGCTTTTCTACCTGCGCCACGGAAGAGTTGCCACCGGACACACGGAAGAAGCTGTTTTTCATCACCAACGGCAAATGTGTGTGGTGATGCAGGTATATATCCGCATCCACAATGCATGCAAGATCTGCAAGGCGGTTTACCTTGCCGCCCTCTTTTCTGCCGCCGCCCGCACCGTGTGTCACATAAATTGTGTAGTAGTGCGGTCTTCCGTGGTTTTTGTGCTTTTCAGCGCCAAACCGTACAAACAGAAGCGCCGTGGTGTTGGAATACTTCTCCGGTATTCCCAATTGCGCACACATCAGCTCCGTAACATCCAGGCCATCCGATCTGTACACTCTGTTCTCGTGGTTGCCCGGAAGCACAGCTAGAATCTTATCCTTGATGGGTGCAAAGATCTTCACACACTGGCTCAGCTGATCCATAGGCTTTAGGTTTGCGCCGTAGGTATCTCCAACCGAGGATGCTATAGCCGTGTCCATCAGGTCACCGCCCAGTATGCAGTATGCGTTGGGTGTGTTCTTAATGTGTTCAATTCTCTCCATGATCAGTTTGAAATCTGCCATGGCGTCGCCGATGTGCAAGTCAGCCATCGGGTGGATCTCTATCTGCTCTGCATAGGGTAAATCGCATCGTATTGCTTTCATGCGCACCGTCCTTTTTCAAAAAATAATAGAGGGTCGGATCTACCGGCCCTCTATTTCGATGATAGCACTATAGCACATTTTTTTGGCTCTGGGTTATCATCTTTATGTTTTATACCCCAAAAAATCGCCAACCAGGTCTATGAATTCCTTATGCCATCTCCACCCTGTCGCCTCAGCAACATGAATGTGCGGGATTACGTATTTCATCTGAACGTTTCCATATTTCCAATATTTGCGCTCAATAAGCTCTAGGCGCTTATCTCCGTTTGGCAACATCTTTGTGACGGCAATTGCCTTTGTTACCGCTTCATATTCCAGTTGCTTCATGGGGGCCATTTCTCGAAGAGCAATGTTTTCAACCGCCCTGGAAACGTCGCAGCCTCCTGGCATCCCGGTCATTTGAAACGCCATGGCTTGCCGGTGCAGTTCCTCGTACTCTTTCTTTCGTGCTGGGTAATTGCGTATTGTCCACACAACGTTGGGTCTATAGTCGTCTTTTGGATTACTCATTAGCGCCTCCCGTCAGTACGTCCGTCCCGTTCTGTTAACCTTGATTTTGATGTAGCTAACGATCTCAAACCCGCATAAGCCAGCAAGGGTTTTAATCGCACGGATAAAGTCATTCACCCGCTTGCTTTCTTCTTCCAGGTTCTTAATGGCTTCGTAGGCCGTTGGGTCTTTGCACCCGGACTTATTTTCCCAGGGCTTTGGCATTTATCTCTCCTTCACGTTGCTTCTTTTTTGCATAATACTTT
>JAEIGA010005888.1_pt1 | contig 18645 bp, 16 predicted proteins | sample 9270691 | NCBI WGS metagenome assembly JAEIGA01 (sample SAMN17057246, study PRJNA624740) | gut metagenome | biome: biome; isolation source: fecal sample | host: Bos grunniens | place: China: Xizang | collected 2019 | reverse complement strand
TGTCAATCCGTCAAAACATCAGAATGCCATTGCAGAGGCTATCAAGAAACTCACCAACATTGATTCAGGCGATCTGGCCCAGAAGAATGGCATCTTCATGGATTACCTGCAGAACGGTATTCCGGTAGCATATCATGATGGGAAAGAGATACGACATGACATCGTATATTTGATTGACTACGAGAACATCTATCGAAACACTTTCCAGATAATCAATCAGTGGACCTATGTCGAGAAGTCGGAAAAGAGAGCCGATCTGATTGTATTCGTGAATGGTCTGCCACTGGTATTGGTTGAGCTCAAGTCTCCGTCACGCGAAGAGACTGACGCATCAGCTGCATACAGGCAGATAAAGAACTACATGTTTGAGATTCCATCTATGTTCACATACAATGCCTTCTGTGTGATGAGCGACATGATGTGTTCAAAGGCTGGTACAATCACCAGCAGCGAGGACCGCTTCATGGAATGGAAGACCAAAGACGGAAACTACGAAAGCACACAATACGCAGACTACGACACCTTCTTCGAAGGTATCTTCCCGAAGGATCGTCTTCTTGACATCATAAAGAATTTCACATGCTTCTCGCACGAGGAGAAAGGTGCAGCTAAGATCCTGGCAGGATATCACCAGTACTTTGCCGTAAGAAAGGCCGTAGAAAGGACCGTAAAAGCGACTAACGGCGACGGTAAGATTGGCGTATTCTGGCACACTCAGGGCAGTGGAAAGTCCCTCTCAATGGTGTTCTATGCCCACATGATTCAAGAGGTACTTTCACAGCCTACCATCGTCGTCATCACAGACAGAAACGACCTTGACGACCAGCTGTATACCCAGTTCTCTAAGTGCAAGGACTTCCTCCGCCAGACTCCAGTACAGGCACAGAACAGAGAGCATCTGCAGGAACTTCTCAGAAACAGGGAGGCAAACGGTATCATCTTCACCACTATGCAGAAGTTCCAGGAGTCTGATGAACCATTATCTGAAAGGAAGAACATAGTGGTAATGACTGACGAGGCACACCGTGGCCAATATGGATTTGAGGAGAAAGTAAGTGAGGACGGAAGGATTTCAATCGGCATGGCCCGCATCATCCACAATTCGCTTCCTAATGCATCGTTCATAGGATTTACCGGAACACCTATATCGGCAAAAGACAAAGACACACAGGAGGTATTCGGTGAATATATTGACATATACGACATGACTCAGGCTGTGGCCGACGGTGCTACCTGCGCAGTCTTTTACGAGTCAAGAGTCATCAACCTTAATCTTGATGAGGAGACTCTCAAGAAACTCGACGACGAATACGAACTGCTGGCAGAGGAAGGTGCTACAGATACACAGATTGAAGCCAGCAAGAAGGAGATGGCTCACATGGAGGGTATCCTTGGAGCACCGGCTACGATCGAGTCATTATGTCTGGACATCCTCAAGCATTACGAGGAGAACAGACAGCACGAGCTTACCGGCAAGGCTATGATCGTTGCCTACTCCCGTCCGATAGCAATGAAGATATACGAGAAGATTCTTGAGCTGCGCCCGGACTGGACAGAAAAGGTCAAAGTCATCATGACCGGTGGCAATAATGACCCCGAGGAGTGGCACGAGATTGTAGGCAACAAGCAGTATAAGAAGGAACTGGCCAAGAAATTCAAGGACGACAACGACCCGATGAAGATTGCCATTGTCGTAGATATGTGGCTCACAGGATTTGATGTGCCTTCACTGGCAACAATGTACGTCTATAAGCCGATGAACGGCCACAACCTCATGCAGGCTATTGCACGCGTAAACCGCGTATTCAAGGGGAAGGCTGGTGGTCTTGTTGTTGACTACATCGGCATTGCCAAAGCCCTCAAGCAGGCAATGCGTGACTACACAAAACGCGACCGCGAGCAATTCGGCAACCCTAACATCAAGGAGACTGCACTTCTAAAGTTCCAGGAAAAACTCGAGGTATGCCGTTCATTGATGCATGGATATGACTACTCGGCATTCAAGGACTGCAGCGAAACTGAGAGGGCAATGATAATCAAGGGCGGTGTGAACTTCCTGCTCTCCCCTGTCAAAGAAGAGGACCTTAAGAACTTCCTTAAGGAAGCCGGCCTGCTCAAGAATGCAGTGAGTCTCTGCCGAAGCCTTCTGAAAGAGGAAGAAAGGTATGAATCGGCGTTCTTCGAGACAGTACGAACCCTGCTTAACAGGATGAGCGGTAAGGGCCCTATATCGAAAAAGAAGATCAACGAAAGAATCAGCGAACTTCTCAGCCAAAGTGTAAAGAGTAACGGGATAATCAACCTCTTCTCAGATATCAAGGCTGAATTCTCACTCTTTGATGCAGCCTTCCTTGAAGAGATCTCGAAGATGAAAGAGAAGAATATCGCCGTTGAACTCCTGAAGAAGCTTCTTGCAGAAAGAATTCATGTTTATCAGCACTCTAACCTCGTTCAGTCACAAAAGTTCTCGGAGATGCTGAATATGACCCTCTCGAACTATCTGAAGGGCATGCTCACTAACGAGGAGGTCATCGAAGAACTCCTTAAGATGGCAAAGGAGATAGCCGCTGCAGAGAACCAGGCCAACGAACTTGGACTCAGCAAGGAGGAGAAGGCATTCTATGACGCACTTACACGCCCAAGAGCTGTACAGGACTTCTATACTAATGAACAGTTGGTTGAAATGACACGAGAGCTCACTGACGCCCTCCGCAAAAACAGAACTATCGACTGGCAGCAAAAGGAGTCAGCAAGAGCAGGCATGCGTCGACTTATCAAGAGACTGCTTAAGAAGTACAAGTATCCACCTGAAGAAGAGCAGAACGCACTGGATATCGTTCTCAAGCAGTGCGAGCAGTGGGCAGATGTAGAGCCGGAATATGCGTACTCTGAATGAAATATTCTTCTGACATATACAACACGTCACGTATGATAGATCTTAGTGCTTTAATACAGACCTATTTCAAGGAATGGGACATAATATCGGATATGGAATCCTATAAATGGGATGCATTCCGACATTTTAAGGAACATTATGGTAAGTCTTATGACTCTTTTCAGAAGAAACTCCTTAAGATATTCGAAAAGTCTGGTAATCTCCTTGCATCATCAAAGTATTTGCCATGGGGAATGCTGCTAGAATTTGCACATCCTGAACATGGACGACCAGAGAAATTACAAGCTCTATTTGATAATATTTACAATACTGGACGACCGGCTCCAGAAAACGTTGACTATTTCATTAAGGGAACCAATGCCATAATGCACGAAATGGCTGATAGTGGATATGGCGATTGGAAAGGTCGTACAAACCTGAATTCATATCAGGATGCACATGCCGTATCTGTATATCTATCAATGTTCTTTCCTAACGATTTCTATATATATAAATACAGGATATATAGAGACTTCGCTAAAATTGTAGATGTACAAATCAATAGCAATAATCCTATAGAGCGTTTGTTTGAATACCAGAAGTTATGCAAAGAGGTAAAGGAAGAATTGAAGAAAGATTCAGACCTTATAAGCTTTTATAAAGGTTGGCTAAAATCTAACAATTATGAGGATGATAATCTCAATCTTCTTACTCAAGATTTTATATATGCAGTAGCCCGGCATTTAAACAGCGAGACTTATAAAAAGATTGTAAGAAACAAAGAGAGAACTGGAAAGATCACTAACATTGAAGCTAATAAACTCAAAAAACAGGAAACAATCTCCCAGAACACATACACAGGTGTAAAAGGGATAGATTATATCAGAATCGCAAAAGAGAATTCCGCAAAAGGTTTTTCTGGAGAGATGTGGGTTGAAAATTTTGAAAGAGACAGGCTATCTTCGATTGGATTAGATCCAGATTCTGTACGACACGCATCCAAACTCGATGGTGACGGAATAGGATATGATATTCTATCATTGGAAGATGACGGAATTACTCCTCGATACATTGAAGTCAAGACTACATCTGGCAACGAATTTCAATCTATCTATTTTACAGATAACGAGATGAGGTTTAGCACTAAACACAGAGATCACTACTATTTATATCGAGTGTATAATTTTAAGTCTGCAAATAAGACCGCAGATCTCACTATAATTAAAGGTAGTTTAGATGAAATTCCTGCTGAACCAGTGGTTTACAAGGCCTCTATAAAATATTAATGGGAAATGGTCGGCAAATACAAAGTAATAACCCTCTGCGGTAGCACAAAGTTCAAGGAACAATATCTGGAAGTCCAGAAACGCCTGACTCTTGAAAGAAATATCGTTATCTCAGTAGGTCTGTTTGGCCACAGCGGAGATGACGAAGTATGGACAGAAGGAACAAAGGCAATGCTGGATGACATGCATAAACGCAAGATCGACATGGCTGACGAGATCTTTGTGATCAATGTGGGTGGTTATATTGGCGAAAGCACCAGAGGAGAAATTGCTTATGCCCGAATGAATGGCAAAGAGGTTAAATATTTAGAAACCCAACATAATGACTGACATTCAACAGGAAACAATTATCAATAATCTTGAAAAAGACAATGATTACATACTATCGTTATGTGATCAGTTATTATGCATACTCAAAATAATAATTGATCCAGACGAAGAAAGGTACATATGTATGTCAAGGGATGATGCTACCATATTAGGCTTATTTGTTAAACAGTATAAATATTTACAGGATATTGTTGATTCTTATAAATCTCAGAACACGCATTTATTCTTTCTCTTGCAACGTATCAGATATGAAGCAATAATTAAAATGTTATATCTCATGAAGCATCCTGATGCACGACGAGAATATCGAATCAAGTCATATAAGAACCGGCATAATGTATACAAGGAGCACAATAATGATACAATGTTTCTTGTAATGATTTCCAAATACCTAGAGGACATTCAGAAAGACTCGATCTCAATAGACGAGTTGGATCAGATAAAAAATTGGAAACTCGGTTCAATAAATTTTGATCAAATGGTAGGCGAGGTTGACCATAAAGAAAATTATAGGCTCGCATATGGATTACCATCTGATATGATTCATTCGGACTGGGGTGAAATCAGACAATTATATCTCGATCAAAATGAAGATGGCACACTTATGTTTCATGATTTAGAAGATAAACCGTTGCATTATAGAGCTCTATTATATGAATTAGCGATTTCATGTAAAGCAGCAACAAGTTACATGAAATGGGTTGAAGACATCGATAACATTGAATATTCTGATCGCATTAAAACAAGGATCTGCGAGATTAATGATGTATTAATAATAGCTCAGAAGCACGTGTTAAATATATATTCGTCATCTCCAGATACATATATGACCATATAATTGATTATGGACCAGCCTAAAATCGAAAGAATGCTGAGACTCATGAAGATGATGTCCGGCAATGAGAATTACACGATTACGGAGTTGAGCAAGAAGCTCGACATGTCCTACCGTACGGTGTATCGTTACATCGACACCTTCAAGGCATCCGGCTTTGTCGTAAACAAAGTCAGGACAAACGTATATAAGATCGGCAAGATGCCGCGTTCTCATGTTGACATGAAGAATCTTATCTATTTCTCTGAGGAGGAGGCATATATCATCAATGACATGATAAACGGCCTTCATAATACCAATCAGCTCAAGAGCGGTCTCATGAAGAAGCTCTCCGCGATTTATAGTTGCACCAGTATTGCAAATTACGTTCACTCAGAGGAGACATCGGCCAACATCAAGAACCTCGGTCAGGCTATACGTGAGAAGAAGAAGGTCATCCTTAAAGCCTATGAATCAGCAAACTCACAGGAGGTAAGCGACAGGTTTATCGAACCGTTTGAATTCACAACCAACTGCATAGATATATGGGGATACGACATTGAGAAATGCGAGAACAGAGTATTCAAGATTTCCAGAATCGGAGAAGTCGTGATCATCGACGATGTATGGAATCATGCGGAGAAGCATCAAAAGAGTATCACTGACTGTTTCCGTATCAGTGGCTTTGTACAGACTCCTGTCAAGCTGGAGCTTAGTCTCAGAGCCAAGAACCTTCTTATCGAGGAATTTCCTCTTGCAGAGAAAGATCTCAAAAATATCGATGACAAATGGATCCTGGAGACAAATGTATGCGGAATGGAAGGCGTTGGACGATTTGTATTGGGCTTGGCTGGAGATGTTAAGATTGTTGACTCCCCTGCTCTTTCTGACTATGTCAGCTCATTCTATGACAAATATTTAAAACCATTATTGACAACTCAAAACTAACGACATATGAAACTCGGCACTATAAAGAAGATAGACCTTCGCGATGTGTGGTCAAGTGAAGCTTCTGACTTCACACCTTGGCTTGCGAAAGATGAGAATATAGCACTACTCGGAGAAGCTATTGGACTTGAGCTTGAAGTTGAATCGCAGGAGAAAAACGTAGGTCCATTCCGTGCAGATATCCTTGCACGAGACCTTACCAGCAATCATTATGTCCTTATTGAAAACCAGCTTGAGCAGACCAACCATAATCACCTTGGCCAGATAATGACCTATGCCGCTGGCTTGGACGCATTCTCAATCATATGGATTGCCAAGTCATTCACCGAGGAACATCGTGCTGCTCTCGATTGGCTGAACCGCATTACAGAGGAGAATATCAACTTCTTCGGTATAGAAATCGAGGTGATTCAGATTGGTGACAGCCTTCCTGCCCCACAGTTCAAGGTCGTTGCAAAACCGAATGACTGGTCAAAGAGCGTGAGGTCTTCTGCTAGCACAGGCGAACTAACTGACACCAAGCTCAAGCAGCAACAGTATTGGACAGAGTTCAAGGAATATGTAGAGAAGAACGGATCGCCATTTAAGGTACAAAAGCCTTCACCACAGCACTGGACCAACATTGCGCTTGGAAGGTCTAACTTCTATCTTAGTCTCACAGTAAACTCTGTAAACGACACTATCGCGATCAATTTTGAAATTGCAGGTAGTGAAGCCAAGAATCGTTTTGACGCATTGAGATCTGAATATGAAGCAGATTCAAAAGAATACATCTCAAACGATCTTGAGTGGCTGCGTATGGATGACCGTAAGGTATCCATGGTAAAACTCACCAAGTCATTTAACTTCCTTGATCAGAAATCTAGAAATGAGCAGTTTGAATGGTTCGTAAACCACGTGATGAAGTTCGATAAGTTCTTCCGTTCAAAGGTCAAATCATTGTAGAATCATATTATATACACTAAACCTAATCTGATATGGAGACGACAAAAGTTTCTTACAAGGTAATCGGTACAAAAATGATTGGAGCATATCTAGCTATTGCCTTACTAGATAACAAGAATAGCGTAGTGACTGTAGACCATCATGCTATTATTGAGAAGCTATATCCTAGGGGTTCATATCTTCCTTGTATTAAGCTAATTAAAGGACACAAGATCGAGACTAAAATAGATTGGGAGGGTATATATACAAATTATTATGAAGATGGTTGTACATATGAATTTAAGGTCCTAGAGATCGATGAGGACGAGATAACATATAGAAAGGAATTAGTCTTGACGGATGAGTATGGGCTAACCCATATCCTTAAAAGGCCATCAAAGGATGATCTCAATAGTGTAGGTAAAACAATCATTTGTCATGTTGATTCTATCAGCCATGCTGGACTTGAGTTATCTTCAACTACCGGAGGAAATGAGGAGGCTAAAGAAAGTCTTGCAGAACAGGATGCACTTTTCGATAAGCTTCATAATGAGAGTGTTAGAGCATTCTCGATGTTCAACAAAAGAGCATATCGTGGAGTATGGAAAAGTGTGATTGATAAATATCCTGACACAGCACACTTTATATATGAGCTTCTTCAGAATGCAGATGATGCATTAGCTACAGAAGTAACGATACTTCTCGATAGAAAATCTCTGATTTTTAAGCATAATGGTAGCGTGCACTTTACGGTTACAGATGTTGAAGATGAAAGCATAACACCTGGACATATCAATTCCATCGTTGGAATTGGAGACTCGACAAAAGGAGACAAGGAGGCAACAAATAAAATCGGCAAGTTCGGTATTGGCTTCAAGTCAGTATTCCAGTATACTGACTGTCCTGAGGTATATGATGACTATTTCAAGTTCAAGATAGAAAATTACATTGTTCCTGAAAGAATTTCATCAGACCACCCGATGCGTGACGAAGGTGAAACTCTTTTCAGAATTCCATTCAAGAATCCGGAGGCTGCGTATAAAGAGATTAGCGAGAAGCTTAAGATCCTTGCTAACTGTACGCTATTCCTTAATAACCTGAAACGTATCAGGTGGAAGAATCTGCAAACTAAGGAACATAAGCATTTTTCTAAAAAGATAACCGCTGCTTATGTATCTAAGAATGACATTGTGCTTGAGAAGCTTGAAATCAATGACTATGATAATACTCAGCATCTCTTGATGTTTTCTCGCATGGTTGATGTCGGTGAAGCATCAAAGCATAAGATTTACTTAGGATATTATGTGAATAGCGAGGGCAAGATCAATACCAAGGTAAGGCCTAAGGTTCATTGCTTCTTCCCTACTTCAGAGACATTCAACACATGCATGATCGTTCATGCTCCGTTTCTTCTTGTTGACAATAGACAGCAGATTAAACCTGGTGAGAAAGTAAATCAGAAATTAGTAGCTGAACTTGGACGATTAGCTGCAGACTCTCTCAACGAACTCCGTGATTTGGGACTAAGGGAAGAAAAGAGCATTCTCAATGAAAACATAAAGGATATAATCTGTTGGGATAAATATAGCAGTTATGCTTGGACATGGAGGCATATAGACAATACTTTAATACAGATAAATAAAATCATTGAGCCTTGTCTTGAAGCCTTAAAGACAGAGAGATTGCTGCTTGCGTCAGATGACAAATATTATAAAGCGACAGAGATATACCATGTGTATCCCCAGTCTCTTTACGAGCTGATTACTCCTTCCCAGATAGAGACACTTAAGAATGAACCGAGCCGTATCGGCGTGCTTTCTCCAGCATTAAATCGACTTGACTTTGACAGTATCGAAGAAGAAATTGGCATAAAGAGTTATACTACGCAGAATTTTGCTTATGACATTACTCCTGAATTCATGACAGCTCAGCCTATGTCATGGGTCAATAGATTATTTTATTTCCTATTAAATGAGGTGAGAGGCTCTTGGAACCCTGAAGAAAGAAATCCGTTCTTTCTGAATGCTCCCATTATTCAGACTTTACAGGGGAAATGGGTTGCACCTCACATGGACGGAAGAATTAATGTCTATACTTCAGGAGATGCAGTCCAGTACAATGTGATCTCTAAAACAATGCTCGCAAGCAAGCCTATTATGAAGTTCTTGAATGAACTAGGTTGTAAAGAGCCTGATTTGCTTGATCATATAGTTAATCATGTCCTGAATAAATACCGTAATTCAGAAGAGGAATACGATGAAAGTGAACTAGTCTCTGACTTCTCGCTTACACTAAAGTATTATCGTGACGCCTCGTCTGAATCTAGAAGTTCACTTATCGAAAGTGCTAGGAGTTCTCTTTGGATATGCAGTAAAAATGCGAAAGGTGAAGAGAGTGCAATGCTAGCTGAAGAAATGTATCTAGACACAGAGGACCTTAAGATGTTCTTTGCAGGTAAGGTCGATGCTATTTTCTTCGACAGCAAATGCTACGGCACAGTCATTCGTGAATTTGGACGAGGACTTGTAAATGAATTCCTCAGAGAGTTAGGTATAATGACATTACCTAAGATCATTAAATTAGAATATAACACAAAATATAAGCTCTCTGAAAATCAGAGAATGCAGCTTGCTAACCGCGTATCAAATAGAGATGAAAAGGTAGTTGACTACAATATTGTGGGACTAAGAAATGCAGTAAGTAAAGCATCCACTCGTGATGCGACTCAATGCATATGGCGCATTATATCTGAATGTCAAATAGGAAAATATAGCAATGGTGAATATAGATACTTTTTCAGAACATATTACCATGCTGCATTTGACTCCAATATACTTGATACGCTTAAATCAGGTGCCTGGATATATATAAAAGGCAAAATGAAGAAACCTAATGAAGTTAGTATAGAGGAGATGATGGATGAAAAATATGACATTCATTATGATTTGTGTGAACTTCTAGGTATTTATAAAAAGTCTATAGACCTTGCTGAAGTCGGAGCTAGTGAAGAGCAAATAGAAAACGAACAGTTAGGCGCTCTTGCCAGAGAGCTAGGATTGAGTATTGAAGACATCAAAGCATTCAGTGCTGAAAAGAAGAAGAGAGAGAAGGACGCCTCTAGAAAGGAGAATATGAATGACAAGAAGAGTAATTCTCCTTTTACAAATAATGCTGACCTTCAGAATACTGGTGATAATAGTTTCATAAATACCACCCAGGCTACAAATTCTAAGACACCTTCTACAAAGGAAGAACGACAGGCAAAAAGAGAGAAAGCTCAGGAAAAGGCAATGAATGAGATTGCCCGCAGTGAAGAGATGGACAATCTTCGTGAGTCAATAGCCGAACTTCCTAAGTACTCGAAAGAATGGTTTGAAGGTCTATTACAGCTTGAATATAAGGATGACTCTATCAGTACTACAAAGTCAAATAGCAAGGCTATTTCACTAACATTTGGTAGAGTTACCCCTGATCATACAAGTGATCGAATCTATATACTTAGAAATCCATCAGGTCCTATTCCTTTGGAGATAGAGACAATAGAGCGCCTTGAAGTCCATTTTGAATTTATGGATCAAGATGATATGTCTGTAGTCTTTGAGGTCGCTAGTGTCAGGGATTTCACACTCAGGATCAAAGCTAAGGCTTCTGATTCGCCAAAACTTAGAAAGATTGATTGGAGGAAATGTACTCGAGCTACAGTAAATGCCAATAATCCTACCGAGTTAATGGGAAAACTCATAACCGCCTTCAATGGACTTGATCTTGAAGACGGATTCGATCTGAAAGAAAACTTAGGTGACAATATAAGTTTTGTCTTTGGCCCTCCGGGAACAGGCAAAACAACATTCCTTGCAAACAAGATATGCAGTATAATTAAAGAAGAATTATACTGTAAGATATTGGTGCTAGCTCCAACGAATAAGGCTTGTGATGTGCTGACAGAGAAGGTTGCAACTATCGCATCAGATCCTTCTTGGTTAGGTAGATTTGTTGCCACTGGTTCTGATTATATTGAGAATAGCGATATATTATGTGGAAGAGACTCAGATATTGATGAGTATGATCAGTGCTGTCTGGTTTCAACAATCGCCAGACTTCCATATGATGGATTTCAGAGATTAGGAGGTGCTCCAAGACTACGTGACATAGACTGGAACTATGTCATCATAGATGAAGCGTCTATGATTCCATTGGCTCAGATAGTGTATGCGATATACCAGTTTTCCCCATATGCAAAAATTATCATTGCGGGAGACCCTCTTCAGATCCCACCTATCTGCAAAGAAGAAATCTGGAAGGATGAGAATATCTACACAATGGTAAATCTGAATAGATTCAATAATCCAGTAACTGAGCCAATACAGTTCGATATCACTAATCTGACAACCCAATATCGTTCAGTACCTGCTATCGGCAAGATATTCAGCAGATACTCGTACGAGAACTTGTTGACTCATTATAGAGCTCCTGAAGATATTAAACGTGTTGAGATAGATGGTATTGAATTAAAGCCTATCAACTTTATCCAGTTCAGAGTTGATAGATTTGACAACATCTATGGTCCAAAGAAGCTATCTGGTTCAAATGTTCAGATATATTCAGTTCTGCTTATTACTGAAATATGCCGCTTTGTATCTAAAAATTATCGCAATAACAAGAATCTTAACATTGGAATTATATGTCCATATGTAGCTGAATCACAGATGATAGAGCGTATGATTGAACAGATAGAAAATATTCCAGAGAATATACGATTCAGTGTAGGCACTATCCATGGATTCCAGGGAGATGAATGTGATATGGTTTTTGTTGTATTTAATCCACCTAAGGGTATGAATACACAACCTGACAATATAATGCTCAACAAGAAGCATATAGTCAATGTCGCAATCAGTAGAGCTAAAGATTACCTCTTCTTATTGATTCCTCATAAAGATACAGTAGGATATGAGAATTTAAGAGAAATAAACACGTTAGGAAGAATAGTAATCAATTCTTGCAAAGGTGATTATCAGTTCTTCACATGCGACGAAATTGAGAAAATAATATTTGGACGTACTAGATATTTGGAGGACAATACTTTTGTAACAAGTCACCAAATGGCTAACGTATACACGGAAGCAGGGATGAAATATGAGGTAAGAATTGATGATAACTCTGTTGACGTTCAAATTTCCGATTAATTAATTTACTGAAATAGGATGGAAAATTTTACAGATCACGCATGGACTTCTCTTAGAATCAATAAAACGGATTTTTTTGAAGGAGTATATACATTTAACGGCTGTCAGATAATAATAACAAAACGACAAGATCCGTACAGATATGAAACTGGAACGGGCAAGCCTAGCACAATGAGCGCAAGATTTTGGGGTAAGATAGTATTTCCAACTGGAGAAGAAGAAAATTTTGAAGAAGAAAGAGGCGGTGAAATAGCTAGAAGAACAGGTTTTGCTATTAAAGAAGAACGTACTTTATACAAGGATTTAGGTGATAAATATATATTACCTTATATGAGGAAACACTAATAAATGACAATATAATGAGCAATCTGCAGAGAGCAATTGAAATAGCAACCGAAGCACATAAAGGTCAGTACGACAAAGCCGGTAATGACTATATCGGCCACCCGCTTCGCGTAATGGAGATGGGAACGACAGAGAACGAGAAGATTGTCGGAGTCCTTCATGATGTGGTGGAAGACACAGATTGGACATTCGAAGCTCTTGCTGCCGAAGGCTTCTCAGAAGAAGTCATCGCTGCTCTCAGATGCGTGACGAAATTGTCAGAGAACGAAAACTATGACGATTTTATAGAGCGAGTGAAGAAGAATCCGCTTGCTGTAGCCGTGAAGATTAATGACCTTAGTGACAATATGGATATCCGCCGTCTCCCCTACTTGAGCGACAAGGATATCAAGCGTCTGAAGAAGTACCTTAAGGCATATAAGAGACTAATCGGAGAGCCGGTATATTCAATCTATGCCGCGCGTCAGGAACATCCTAACGCATACAACGTATGGACATCTGAAGATGATGAAGAACTCAAGTCAATGTGGGCAGAAGGTAAATCCGTACAGGAAATAGCCGATTACTTCGGAAGAAAGAACAGTTCCATTATAACAAGATTAAAGAAATTAGGAATTTAACTGTAGCAAAGGAATACATCATTGGCAAGTCTACCTGCACAAACATGGAAAGAGAAGACCGTTGGAAATTTGCTGCTGTATTCAGCCACCTGCTCACAATCATACCGGCATTTATTTTTGCCTGGGAGTTTGGTGTGGGAACGTTATTATACTGGGGAATAATAGACCTTATAGCATACTTGATACTAAAGAAATGACTCGACTCCCTTCCGATATCACAACAGAAGCACAGGCAAGCCTTATCACGTCAAAATGGTAGGGCTTGTATTATATGATATTTCTGCAGACTTAAATTTCTTCTCTGCTATACTCAATTGCGCGGTTTACATAGTCCAAAAACGGCTTCGCACTCTTGAATACATTCAGTATATCTTCCACATCCAGGTTTGTATCGTCATATTCTCCGGAAAGGCAGAAGTTCTTCAGCTTGACATATTCGATATAGGGTCCCTCTGCATCAAATCCAAGAGGAGCTCGCTTGAGTTTCTGATCCTGGTCAAGCGAAAGCGATGGATGCAGTTCCTTGATGATCCTGTCGAAGTCCCCTCCTCCGAGTTCTATATCTTCCCTGAGGATCTTCAGCACCTTCGGCTCCGTGAAGTAGTTTCCCACAGCCAGGAAGTTCTTGCAAGGATACTCTCCACCATTGCCGGTTCCTATATGGAAATAGTATCCGCTATATCCGGACTTCTTTCCTCCTCTGCAGATGAATGCTCCGAAGTGAGTCTTGTATGGAAGGCCATCCCTGGAGAAGCGCATGTCCTTATGGATGCGGTAGGTGCTCTCCTTGATTCCGACTCCCCTGACTGAAGGATCAAAGGCCGCTATGCCTTCAATGAGTCTTTCTACGATTGCATTGAAATGCGCACGTGCCTCCTGATACTCGCTCTTGTGCGCATCGAACCAGGACTTGTTGTTATTGGCCTCAAGATCCCTGAGGAATGAAAGAATAGTTTCCATACAATTATATCATCAACATTATCCGGCCCTCGCTTTTGACGAAGACCTGAGGAAAGCGGCATATTACTGCATATACCTGCTGTGAGGTAACAGGCTGACCGTCCTTACGAAGATGAAGTCGCTGACGGTTTATCATGTCAGCAATCTGTTCCGTACGCATTCCCCGATTGGATGTGGTCAGACAATAGACTATGGCTTCCTCAATTTTCATAGTCCAAATTTAACGATTTTAAGCAGATGAAAAAAGTGAAGATTTGTTGAAGAAAAATATTTTTTGTCAAAAGCTGTCAAAAACGGGTTTTACCTTTGCATCGTGATTAAGAACTAGCTATTTAATAAAACTGTTGCATGCTATGAATCCTACATTTGAAGAGTTTATGAGTTTCCTGATGGAAAACGGCTGCATGAAAGAGTTCGATCTAGAGTTCGAGAGGCAGTCTCCGGGGTATCACCTGGATGCAAATCTATGGGATATACTCGGAGGTGACGAATACTTCTTGTCAAGGGCATTCGATTGGTCGGCAACTTCACAGGGAAGAGATTTCTGGAAGGATATCGACGAGATGTGGAGTCATTCATGCGTTGGTGACAATTCAAGTAATTAATGTTATAAATAAGTTAGTGATATGAGTACTATTGTTGGTTTAGGAATACTAATCATTGCAGTGGTATATCTCACTGTAGGATTGATAAAGATGCTCTTTATGTTGAGTGGTGTGATACCGTCATTTCTAGTCGGCCTGTTTGCGAAAGAGAGCAGAGATGAAATCAAGTCAATCGAATGGGATTCTGACACGATTCTGGGATTTGCCTGCCTATTTGCACTGGGAGGATTGGCAATATGGGGTATCATTGAACTGGAACTTATCCCGGCTGCTCTAAAGGCTCTGGAAATATTGTTTTTCTAATCTAAACATATAACGAAATGTTCATAGGTGTAATTATAATCCTGATTTTAGGCATCGTTATGTTCGGTCCATTACTTTGTGGCGCTATAGGGACATTCTATACTACAATACTATTTTTCCTGTTACTGGTTATCATGCCCCCTTTCGTATTGATATTCAATCGCGCCAATATGCGTAAAAGTGACAAACTATATGAGCAGTTGAAGGCATTAGAAACGAATGGCCGGAAGTATTCAAATGAATATGAACGATTGGAAAAACAGTTTAAAGAATCAGAAGCTGAGGTTAAACAAAGAACCCATACCGTCTTATTCATATTCCTCATTATTAGCGTCATATTATTCCTCATTAAGATCCTACTGATTATTATAGGATTATATTGAAGATAGTAATACATTTCATTATTTTTGTAAATACCGCAACGACTAATATAGCTATGAGTACAGACAATCAGACCTGTCAAGAAAGAAGATTTCTTGCAGAAATGATAAATAAATTTATATCTTTGCACTATCGTAACCACCGTTACGGTAACAAGCATTACGATAAAAGTTACAGATATGAGATTTTTTGATAGAGAGCAGGAGTTTGAAAAACTGAAGGAAATTGAGGAGCTGTCACATGAAGTAGCCCAATTTACCATCATTACGGGGCGCCGCCGCATCGGAAAGACTGAGATGATCAAGAAGTTTTACGAGAATAAGCCAATGCTATACTTTTTTGTTGCTCGTAAGGCTGAAGCTGATCTGTGCGAAATATTCGCGGATGAGATCCGCTCGAAACTCGACATTCCGATTATCGGAAAGGGAGCTTCTTTTGCTGAGATCTTCAAGCTCATCATGGAGTTGTCTCAGACTCGGCATATCAACCTTTTTATTGATGAGTTCCAGGACTTCTACAGAGTAAATCCATCTATCTATTCCGATATGCAGAACATATGGGACAGTTATAAAAATACTGCTCAGATCAATCTTATCGTGGCTGGTTCTGTGAATACTCTGATGAATAAGATATTCAAGGATAAGAAGCAGCCGCTTTTTGGCAGACAGACAGCCACTATGCAAGTTCGACCTTTCAAGCCGTCTGTTCTTAAAGAGATCATGTCGGAGTACTGTCCTGACTACAAGAAGTCAGACCTGTTGGCTCTATACACACTGACAGGTGGAGTAGCTAAATATGTAGAGTTGTTTATTGACCGGAAGAAGTTCACAGAAAAGAAGATGATGGACATGTTCTTTGAACGCGATTCCTATTTCCTTCAGGAGGGAAAGAACATGCTCGTCGATGAGTTCGGCAAAGATTACGGTATCTATTTTTCCATTCTGACACTCATAGCTCAAGGCAAGAACACACGTTCGGAACTTGAAAATGCGCTCAATATAAAGGAGTTGTCAGGATACTTGAAGAATCTCAGTGAAGAGTATGGCTTGATAACTAAGATGCAGCCTATCTATGAGAAGTCAAGCAACAAGAATGTACATTATGCCATAAACGATCAGTTCCTGAAATTCTGGTTCCGGTTCATTTACAAATACATGCACATCATCGAGGCCGGTGGCAATGATAAATTGAGAGCGATAGCGGAGCGTGATTTCCCTACTGTGAGCGGCAAGTCGCTTGAGAGCTATTTTAACGAAGTTCTGAAGGAGTCTGGAAGCTACACTCGCCTTGGATACTGGCACGACCGTAAAGGTGAGAACGAGATAGATATAGTCGCAGAGGACGAACTGGAGAATAGGATTGAATTTATCGAAGTGAAACGGCAAGCGAAAAACTTCGACGAACAAGTTCTGAAGGACAAATCTGAATTGTTCTTTAAATCTGTTGGTTCCTTTAAAGGATACAGCATTGTATACAGAGGATTATCAATCGATGACATGTAGTTGAAGCAAGGTCGGAAACACAGGAAGTACAGGTATCTCTCCTCGTGCACATAATGGACAACCATCTTTTATATAAATATATTTTTATATAAAACGTCAATACGAGAAAGGCAGCGCGGTTAATCACTCCGCGCTGCCCTGGTAGATAGAGGTTCACGTCATCACGACGCTCCTCAGTGCCGATCGGCATGCAAGGTTCCGGCAGATCCGCCGGAGGGAAAAGCAACCCGGCTATTCTTCAGCCAGGTCGCGTATCTTGTTGACGATGATGTCGAAGCCCTTGTGCTCGACACCCTCCTTGTCAGTCCAGTTGTTTGGAGCGAGCTTTCCTGTGACGAGGACTTCCTGTCCCTTCTTCAGAAGATCCCAAGGGATGGTCTGCTGGTTGTCATCAAACTCCTTCTTGAAGATGACGCAGCTGAGGAAGATGGTCTTCTTGTCTGATCCTACGAAGTTCTTCGCGAGGTTGAAGCGTGCGAATGTCTTGTTCTCGTTAGGAGTCACGTCGGCTGTAAGTCTGCCGGAAATCTGGATGTAGTTGTTAGGATTCATTTTGATTGATGTTAGGTTGGTTCAACTTAATTTACGGATGCCCCAAGAGTACCTGAGGACAAAGGCTCAAGGAGACCGCAAGGAAAATACTACCCCGCAGGGCGTGGAGATTTTCATTCGGGACCACCGGATCGAGGAACGGCAGTGACGAAGAGTCCTTTAACATGAAGTCAGAAGGAAAGTACCTTTGCGTCCGGAAATAAGGGAAACCGACCTGTCAATCACGAATCCTTCTACAGTCTTCCGGCTTACGGCAATGTGATTCCAGAGTCAAGATGCACGCCTGATGAAGAAGAACCGGAGCAGACTGTCCTCTTCCTGCCGAGCCATCCAAGGAGTTGACTTACCGGCATCCCGGGAGCTGCCGAAGAAGAAGTCACATACTGGAAAACATAGATTCTATCAACCTGACATGGGTGCCAGACATGGCTATCATCGTATACAAGATGCAGCCCCGCGTGATAACGAGGCTGCACACTCTCCGGAGATACTGCCGGACTCAGATGATCTGAAAGTCATCCTCGTCGGGTATGACAGCCAGACCTCCCCAGGTGCCGTGGAGCTGCCCGATGCCGTCTATATGCTCGACTATGCCTTCGGCTCCGTCGTACCTTCCGTCTTCACCCTTGAGGTGGTAGATCCTTATTCTGTCTCCAATCTTTACTTCCATAATTCTTTCTCATTATAATGTTAAACTCTTGGTAGAAACCACTCACGGATAAGCTCGTCCTCTATCCGTACTCCCCACTTTTCCGGATTCTCCTTTCGTGTCTGCTCCCATGGAGACCCTTGGGATATGTGCGGGGATGTCAGGATACAGGCCTTGGTCCATGCAAACCTCCTGAAGCAGTTGGACAGGTACCTGAACCTGTCAGGATGCTGGCATAGAAGGGTGTCGTACTCCTCAAATCCGTCCGACGAATCCTTCTTGAGCTTGGCATATACTCTAGGGAATACAGGTCCGTACTGCCACATCTGAGGATGCTCCTCGGTAAGTCTCTCTCCGTGCTTGGC
>JAEIGA010005887.1_pt1 | contig 18646 bp, 19 predicted proteins | sample 9270691 | NCBI WGS metagenome assembly JAEIGA01 (sample SAMN17057246, study PRJNA624740) | gut metagenome | biome: biome; isolation source: fecal sample | host: Bos grunniens | place: China: Xizang | collected 2019 | reverse complement strand
CAGCAACTCCAACGGCAAGAAATACTGCAGCAAGAACCACGAAACCTACTGCGAAAGTTTCTGCTATTAATCCTACCGCCAACATTCCTATTATAAGAACAGCCATCACAGCAGATAATCCTGCAACACCTTGCATCATTTGCTCAAAAGGAATGCTCGAAAGAAGAAGTAATGCAGCTACCAATATACCAATCCCTATAGCCACGCCAACTAAAGCTACGGCACCAGCAGCTGCTTTTCCTCCTAGAAGATTGATGGCAACCATCATCAAAGTAAATGCTAATACCACTCCAATCATGGCAACCGCAGCCGCTTTAATCTTTTCTGTATCAGGCACCAAATATCCGATAAGAGCTATGGACGCTGCTATAATAGCTATTGCAGCTGCCAAAGCTATAATACTTGCCGAAACTTGAAGCAAAGTCATATCGAGTTTAGCCGCTTTCAAGGCAAATGCGTACACAGCTAAAAGCACCATAACCCCGATCACTATTCCAAAACCTTGGACCAAATTCTCGATAGGCATCATAGATATGGCGGCAACGGAAATAGCTAAAAGAGCTATTCCTATTCCAAGTTCTTTAAAACCTTGTCCTATCTTTTTCATAGGTTTAGCTGCTTGCTGAGCAATCTTAGTCAATATGAACAAAAGGCCCATCATTATTACTATAGTATCAACGCCAGTAGCCAAATCATCAAATGGTATACCAGCAAATAATCTTACTGCAGCGTACATCACAAGAAGGGAACCGGCCAATTTAACTAACGATGATACGCCCTTTCCTGATTTACCTGAAACTTTGGACATGATCTTTGTGAAACCGACTATCACTAAAAGAACACCAGATAATCCCAAAAGACCCTTAGCTAAATCTTCCGGATTAACCTTAGACATAGCTACGGTAACTAAAGACAATACTCCAACCGCAGCAGCTATTTCAAGTAACATAGGACCAATGGAAGCTACTTTCTTCAAGCTAAATTTCTTAAACTTAGCATCAAGAATTCCCAGAACCGCTATAAAACCGCCGATAGCTAATAGAAGAACCGCTATTTGTCCTATAGCCGTCCACACCTTTTCTGCGTCCAAGAAAGATAGTATAATTACTCCACCTATAAGAACGCCCAAAGCTATGGCCAAGGATTTTATCATTTCTGCTTTAGCGAAATCTTTAGCCGCTTTTCCTATGTCTTTTCCTAATTTGGATAATGCTTCTCCGATCCCGGCAAGTGATTCTAATGCATCTCCAACTGAACCCGCAAGATCGCCTATTTTCTTTATCGTCATCATAACGACTACGAAACTGGCTATCATTCCGGCATTCATTGCTGCCGAAGTTAAGAACCCGATTAATTGTTGCAATCGCGCTTGATCTATGTTTTCTATAAAATTGGTTATAGAAGTGAATATCTCATTTGCTCCGCCTTTGAGCAAACCAATTACTGCTTTAATCGGAGCACCTAAAATGGTAAATATTCCGCCTAGAACTTTTCCTATACCATCTATAACAGAACCGAAGAAGTTTATTACTCCCTCTATGGAACTAAAGTCAGCGTTCTTTAAATTATCTAAAGAAATTAAACTAAATACATCCTCTAATTTAGGCAATTGAATGGATTTTACAGCATCTTTTATGGCGTTAAATATATTGGCTATGAGTTCTCTTACTGGAGTAAGCAATTGATGAATTTCTTGGATTTTGTCAACTACAACGCCAAGCGGCCCGTCTATATCATCAGCATAAGCCCCTATTTCTGAGAATAAACCATCTATCGCCTCAGCTTCTTTCTTGAAAAACATTTCTAAATCCATAGACCCAAGGTCCATTAGACGTTCGAAAAATCCTGTTATATTGCCATAGCTAAGAGGAATGTTCGCAATATCGAAAGCTGTTTTAAGATGCTCTCCTAAATCTTTAAGAGGCTCTAATAAAGAATCACTATGAGCACCAATAACATCAAAAACGCTAGTAAAGAAACTTGCAAGCTCTTCTATGGAATGAACTGCTTCTTTTATAATAGGAGAAACTGCAAATTTAACCAGTTCCCCAAGAGATCCTAGAAAAGTGCCGATCCAAGAGGCTATTCCATTAAAATCTATTCCTGAAATAAAATCAGCAAGTGAAGATCCTAGATTAGTCAAATTATCTGCTATATCTACACCTATGGAATCTCCGAAGCTTTCTAAAGATCCAGAAATGGGCTCTAATGCTTCTGATACTGGAGTACCTTCGGTTACAGCTTTATGCAAACCGGATATAGCATCGCCTATGCCCGTTATAAAATCGGGAACTTCCACGCCTTGGAACAAAGACTTTGCAAAATCTCCAAATGAATTCGCAACGTTTCCTAATACGTCGGGAATGGAATTGAACAGCTCAAGAGCTTTAGGCTCTATCACATCGTTAAGCGTATGGGCAAATTGTTCAAAGCCTTTGCCTACTGTATCGAATATAGATGTTTTTATCCCTCCGAGTTTTTCCGAAAGAAAACCAGCAGCTTCGCCCACTACTCTAAATACATTGGACATTGTATCGTTTACAGGTGTAAGAACATTAGCCACTATGAAATTAACTATCGGGAATAAAATAGTGCCCAAAGCTTTGATTGCGTTATAGGCTATTTCTATACTGGTCCCTAGTATTGCAAAAACCGTAGATCCAACACCTTTTATAACTCCGAATATAGCAGTAAAACTGTTTCTAATGAATTTGGAAATTGCTTTAAAACCATCGGATCCGAAAACTGTTTTTCTAAAAGTATGTATAGCATCGTATATGCTTTTAAAAGCTTCTGCTACTTTAGCGCCTTCTAAAGGTTTAAATACGTCTCCAAATGCTTTCTGTATTGGTTTAACCAATCTAGCTATCATTTTATAAACATCGGCAAGTGATTTAACCATGGCATCTCTGCCACCATTATCATGCCAATCCTTTAAGAATTTATTTCTAGCATCACTCATTCCATCGATGACACCGTTTAGAACTTTAGATATACCGGTGAATAGTTCAGTAGCTTCAGCTAAATCGCCAATTATATATTCCCAACTGACAGCCCATCCAGAGCCCAACGCCTCTTTCGTCGTATCGATAAGCTGGTTAAAGGACTTTACCTTAGTGGCTGCATCTTGAGCAGCTTGAGCTTGTTGGTAAATTTTCTTTATTTGTTCATCGTTATAACCTATGCTTTTAAGATGCTCGTAGTTCGCCTTCTTTTCTTCTTCTGTCATATCTTCGGTGGCATAAGTAAAATTCTGAAGAGTTTGAGTTAATACGTCTTGTGTAATCCATCCCTCTTGCAAAGATTCCCTAAACGAACCGTTTTTTTCGATTAGCGCATCTACATTAGTACCCATGACTTCAGCAGTAGTCTTTAATGCATCTTGAAATAACTTACCGCCCATACCAGCATTAACTACAGAATTCCAGTCTTGTAGTTTCAATGTGCCAGTAGATAAAGCTTGAGATAACTGGTACATAGCAGTAGATGCTTGTTGTGAATTCGATCCCGAGGCCGCTGCCAAATTAGCAATACCTTGAATTGCGTTTGTGGAATCTTCCAAACCAACACCGGCAGCAGTAAATGTACCGATGTTCCTTGTCATTTCAGCAAAGTTGTAAATTGTTTTATCAGCATAAGTATTTAATTCCGACAAGGACTTATTTATTTTTTCTAATGGAGCATTAGTATTAGTCTTAATTGTCTGAATGGAACCTAATTTAAGGTTATACTCATCCAAACCATCCATGAGAGGCTGAATAGTAACTGCTTTGGCCATGTTAGTACCCATGTCCATTACAGAATTAGTTATCCTTGATACAGCACTTCTTGCAGCAGTCTCCATAACATCGAATTTGGAAGACACATTATCTATCTCGGAGGCAAATTTTGAGAATCCCCCTTTGGAAAAAGCATCCCCTAGACCTTCTATACCTCTAGAGCCATCCTCTACTGCTTTCTCCATGTTATGTAACGAGTCGAGCGTAGAAGATATGCCCTTTTCAAATTGAGAATTATCGAATGTCATTTGGACAATTCTCTGATCTACAGAATTACTCACCTAGAGGTCACCACCTTCCACGCAGCATTGACTATATCGTCGAAAACGCTTTTCATAGCAGGATTTATATAGTCAACTCCACTAACATATCCGCCAGTTCCGGTCCCATGGCCATACTGTATCAAAATCGCTATTGGATCGCCGTCGCGCGTGACGTTATCGTTTTTCCAGAAAATAGTAACACCATTGCTATTTTCTTGAATTTCGTAACTCCATGACGAAGCTGTTTTTCCTGTTCTTTTAGGAGTAGCATTTTGCAACGCCTCTACTCCTTTTGCTACAATGCTGTTTATTTCTTTTAAATATTCTCTTCGTTTTAAACGTTCCAGATCTTTCTCCGTTTTATGCGGATGAGGTTTTATGCTAAGCTTTAACATGTTTAGCCCTTAGAATGCATTGCTTTTCTTCTTGCAGCATTTAAACTCTTGTTTCTATTCAATATCGCATTCTTAGACATCTTCTTTTCTGGTTGATTCTTTATAGATGCGATACGAATTAAAGTGAGCAACCTGCTTAGATGCCATTTCTGACATTCCATAGGTATATTATAACTAGCCATCCAAAAATATATAAGCTCAGATGTTATCACCTGTCTATTAGGAGGCTCATTCGTTTTAGCAAACGTGGTCGCTGTTTGCTCCTCTGAAATATAAGCTTCTATCTTTTTTAAATCTGATTGATTCAATGCTTTATAAACATTATCATCCACGTTTTGAGTAATTGTCATGCATTTTATATAATCTAATGCCTGCTCGTTCGTTAAATTCTTATTGGAAAGAAATGGGGTTTTCCATTTAGCTTCCCATTTGGATAAAGAGACTAGGGAATGCTCAAGCCTTAAGGTTATCGGCTTAGTGTATACGAATTGATTTGTCTCTTCATCGTACAACTCTTTTTCAGATAATTCCAGCTCAAGCATTCCGAAGTCTCCTTATTCTTATTGCTCTTGTTTTCCTTCGATTCTGGCGCGAGTCTTTTCAACTAGCTCTTTCTTCTGATCCTCAGAAAGATTAGATTCGGGAAGAATCGAAGTGATGAAATTTGCTGCCTTATCCGGATCCTCCAGCATTTCCATCAAAAGAACACTGTATGCTTCAGAAGTATGGAAGCGCTTTTTCATCTCCTCTGACTTGTCGAAGAAGCGTCCATCATCTGATTTTTCACCGTAAGAATCTAAAATAAATGTAGTAAAAGCATCTACTATTTCTTTTGTGTCTTTAGATTCTACAATTCTTTCAAGATACTCGGAATATCCGCCTGGGTGATTCACTTGCATCTCGGAAACTTCAGCGCGGGTAAGATTGAAATAAAAAGTCTCGGTTACCTCTTCGCCATTAAAATTAGTATAGGTGATTTTCTTAGCTAGCATGTTATGCTCCTTTCACTAAAAATACAGAATCCTTAAGGCTACGATGGAGAAACGATATTGAATATCTCACTTGGATGCGGCATCATAGGATCTTTACCTGTATTCCTATAATATACAGTTCCTGATTGCGCCTCGGTATCCTGAGTAAGACTATAAACGTCTCCACTCTTAACATAAAGACCAAGATCCTTAGGGCTAACTCCGGTTTCTAGAGTCTCTTCGACGTATGCATCGTCCTTGCCAAATACTATGTCGCAAATTTCATTCCATTTACGAGCGTTCTCTTCAGGATCTGTATCGAGTTTGGTGCTATCAATCACAATGGTAGCGGAACGCTTCAACGTAGGGCCGTCATCAAACGACATATCGATGGGCGTAGTCGTAAGCTCCCAGGAGAATGTGATGGCCTCTGGAGAATCGTTGATTGTGGCATAAGATTTCTCAGATGGAGACGCCATAGCATCATAGATAAGATGAAGCTTCTGACCGTAATCATTACCTTCCGAATCGTTACCGAGGGTAGTAATGTAAGCCATGGCAAACCCCTTGCGAGTCTGCTGACCAACAAGGACACCAGAAGCCAGATTAGCAGAACCGTCGCATTCCGCCCATTCATCCGGATACGTGTAAGCTTCCACGCTCGCCCCGAATTCCTCATTCGAACGAAGGGACAGGTACTTGATGTCATCTGCATAGAGCGGGGTTTCCTCGGCACCAGAAGGAGACTCTGTGACGGCGGTTAATCCGTTCCAAGCCACACCCTTTCGATACCAATTGGCATCCTTAACGAAAAGGACGCCTTGCTTAGTACCAGTCTCGTAAAACTTCTCACCAGCCTGGTCCCATTTAAGCTTCGCCATATCATACCTCCTTTAAGGTATTAGTATAAGTATACGCATAATGATGCAGGTTACTTGCCGTATAATAACGATCGAATCCCATCATGGGCTCTCTAACTATACGAGCCGGAACCTTAGACGTAGGATCTCTAGTAATGTAGGTTATATCGAATCCTATATTGCTCTTATAAGGCCTGTTATCAGCATAGCTTGAGGTCATAGTCCTTAATTTATAGATGATGCATGGATACTCTAGCTTTATGGATTCTGGAGATTGGTAATAAAGCTTTGGCTCTTCTCCGCATTCCTCCATTATACCGATTAGAATATCCCTGAGTTCCAATCGGTTATTCTCCATTCCAAACACCGCCTAATGTGATCGTTATTCTTGGGTAATCATGGGTTATAGAGGAAATCTTCCATTTAGCCCCCATGAACTCCACCCACTTTAAGTAACCCGCATTTTTTTGGAGAAAATCGTCCATGACTATGCTTATCTCATTGGAAACCTCTATATCGTCGTTAATCGATTCCGTTCCCTGCCATCTGCGTTGATTGCGGTTTATGTCTCCGTAATAGAATTTTTCTACGGTGACTGGTTTCCATACATCAGGTTCCGCTTCCTCGGTTTTTATGAAACCGATCTTTCCATAAAACTTAGCCATTTTGATTTTCTCCTATAAAACCTATCGAGTCACCTCGATATGCTTGGCCTTCTTGTAAACGTCAAGATACCCGACGTTCTCGTCGCCATTCCAAGTGAACTCGAAGTACATTCCATCTCCCTCAAAGGAAACCCCGAGAAGGGCCTTGAGGTTCTGTATTGTCTTGCATTGCCACGTAACGTAAACTTTCGAAGACTTGATCTCTCCAAAGTTCTTGACAAGAGTTTTGTTGGAATTCCAATAGTCAACTACCGAAGCTTTAGCTAAAGAACGGAAGGTATTTTCAGTCATACCATTGCAAGCGGCCATAATGGCTCCTTTCTATTTAAGGGAAAAGCCCCGACCTGAGCTGAAAAGCAGAGAACGGTAAACCCATAAAGATCGGGGCTTAACCATCAGTTAAGGTCTGATTATTCCTCGACCTCGTAATACCTCTTACCGGTAACCACGGCAGCGTCTACGGTCGGAACGTAACGGCCATACTCGTCCTGCTCGAAGTAATCGGCAATGTCGGAGGTGTTAGGCGAAGCCACGAGGACATACGTGGGATCAGCGACGGAATCAGTGGCGGTCTGGATCTCGATCGCGATAGCAGACTTCGGCATCGTCAAAGCACCGGAGATACGGGTCTCGATCAGGTACTCGTACTTGTTGTAGTCCAGATCGAAGTCGTCGAACAGGCTGACCTCGCCGCCCTTAGTCGCGCCGACGGTATAGTCGGCCAGGTTGAGGATAATAGCCACGAGCTTGCGGTCCTTGCCCTCGACAGTGCGGACAACGTCATCGAAGACCTCGACCTCATGGATGGTAGAAACGCGCATAACCTCGGCAAGCTCCTTGTCGCTCGCATAGCGCATCTTGTTGTCCTGGTCCTTGAGCAGTCGCATCTCGGTGAGAACTGTCGGGCCGATGAACATTACCGGATTACCGGAGCCCTTGTAATCCTTGCGGCTACGGACGATCTCGTCGATCATCTCGGTGTAATCAGTTGCCTTGTTCGACGGAAGGACCTGATGGATGGTATACATCTCATCATCAGACCAAATAGGACGAATATGCTCGGGCATGATCTTCTCGGGATCAGAGGTAAGACGACCGTCGCCGATGAGGATAGCACGGGCAATCTCCTCGTCCAGCATCATGCGCATCTCCTTCTTCATCCAAGCTACGACGTCGAAATCGGTGATGTCGATGATATCATCACGATCGAGCTTCTGCAGCTTGTAAACGGTCTGAGGAGTAGTGGTGCGCTTAAGAGCGGAGATCTGCTCTTCGATCTTCTTACGACCCTTGACATAACCCTTGGCACGTGCCTGAGCCTCGGTAAGGTTAGCCGCCGTGGACTTGATACGGGAGAACGGGCTCTTATGGACGCCGTTGAGAACAACGGAGACCCACTCCATGCGACGGGCGATTTGATAAGGCTGGTTGTTCACAGCCTGAGCCTCGGGGAAGAGGACCTCTATGTCCTCGATGCCATGCTGAAGGACAGCTTCGCGGAGGCTGCCGATGCGCGGCGCGTCCGAGAAAATCGCCTTCATGTCATCATGCGACAGGACTGCGCCGTTGTCAATATCAGATTCGAAAACGTTGTGCTTCATTTCTTCTCCTTCGGGATTAGAATTTTCTTTTGACTCGGTATTTTCTGATTCGTCTAATGCAAGACCCACCAAAGCATAAACAGCGTCTTTCTGCTTATCGCTGAGGCTGTCGAATACTTTTACAACTTCTTCTGGAACAGATTCCTCGCCACTTGATAAAGCATCTAGAATACGCGAAACAGCTGCTTGTTGCTTCTCATCCATGGTATCCATAACATCTTGAATGGTTTCATCTCCAGAATCAGATGAATTTTCAGTATCTGTAGTTTCTTCGTCAGCATGCTTTAACTTGGAGTCTTCTGTTGCAAGACCGACTAAAGCATAAACGGCATCCTTTTGCTTATCGCTAAGGGTTTCAAAAGTAGCTTTGACTTCGTCGCTAACGCTATCGGCATTCGACGTCACAGCGTCTAGAATCTCATTTACAGATTCTTGTTGCTTTTCATTAAGCGTATTCAAGACGTCTTCTATTGTCTCGCCATCATCTTCTTTGGGATTCTCTTTTGAATCGTCAGCATGAGAAATTGACTTCTTGTCTTCCTCAGAAGATTCATCCTCCTTCTCTTCCGAAGGTTCTTCTTTAGAAGTTTCTTCTTTAGAAGTTTCTTCAGGCTCTTCTTTTGAAGGTTTATTGGACTCTTCTTCAGATTCTTGATCTTCCGTAAGAGCTTCCACAAGAGCATACACGGCGGCTTTTTGCTCGTCATTCATGGTATCTATGATTTCTTCTATTGTTTTATCCGATTCCTTTGCAGCAGCTTTAACATCTTCAAGATCTTCTTCCGAATCAGCATGCATTAAAATTCCATCGTCATCAACATATGAAATATAAGCTTCTGCATCCATGATGTTACCATCATAATCTGAATGGCCAAAAGCTACGTCATCGATGTAAGCTCCTGGATTTGCTCCGGCAAGAACTAAGCTAACCTCTCGGATAACACCGTGCATAACCTTGCCGCCAGCCTCCTGGAGACGATTTGCGTAAATTGAAAGTGCACCAATATCGCCGTGCTTGATGAGCTTCTTGGCAGTTTCACCGCTGTCCGTATCATTAAGAGAACAGTATGCGTAAACGCCATCCCTACGATTTTCCAATTGTGCATGACCGAGGATGTTATCCGTGGAGTCATGTTGATGCTGCCAAACCAATGGAACTATTGTGCCATCGCAATCTTTGAAAGCATCCGGAAGAATCGTGCGCCCATCCGAACAACGAATATTATGCTTAGTGGCATAGCCACTGAAATCATAAGTCATAGTTCGAATTTTCCTTTCATTTTGAATTTATCAGGCAAACAGGTCCGTTAATGGAACCTGTTTAGATTCATCAAACTCTATTGAAGATTCGACGGGCTCCTCACCTGTCTCAACTTGGTCGCCGACACCTTGCTCACCCCCTTCTTCTCCAGTCGTGGCGAACGATTGTTGCTCCTCGCCATTCTGGTTAATGTTACGGTTACGTAGCTCGTTGGCTGCTTCATCCTGGGAAGGCATGAAGCCAACGATTCCACGAACCTCATTGGGCGACAAGATCTCGTTCCTCGTGAACTTGTCGGCAATGTCGGCGATCTGGGACGTAGGCGTGAGAGCGAACGGTTCCCTATAGAACTGAATCGCCTGATTTTGCGAGCGAGCTGTTTTCGATAGGAACTTCCTCTCGAACTCCTCGCATATGGCCGTGAGAATGACGTTGATCGTCCTCTTGTAGTAATTCATCATCACTTCTTCGGACGCCGTCCCGTTCATGATCTCTGCCGTTATCCCTAACTGGCTGTATAGCATACTCGTAAGGTACTCGACTTGAGACATGAGATTATTCTCCAACGAACGGTTCAACTGAACGACCCGTTCGGTGCCATCTATATAACCAACTCCGAGTTTGGAATTCTCCAATTGATTCTCTAATTGTTTCCTTCGCTCCTCGGCTTGCTCCATCTTCGTCTTGTTCTTGATGACGTAGGGGAGCTGAATGATAACGTCTAATTTCTTGGAACCAATCTCATCATCGATGGTATCCATCAATGCCAACTTATGGGCTAGCCGCCTCATTGTAGAGTTAGGTTCGTTCATAACATAGTAAAACGGATTCTCTACTATAGCTATTGCCTTTTTGGGCATCCTGATGTTCTCGGTTCTACCAAGTGTATCATTATATACATCGACACGGACATGATCCGGTTCCCATTGGGTAATCTTACCTGTGCGCATTGTATGTATATCAAATATGTTTCCATTAGTAGGATCTATGGACGTATCGACAGGAACTCCTGCGACAACGCCCTCGTCTAACATCGAGATGACGAAATCTTGAATGAAAGCCCTTCCTGTTTGGTCTTTATTTGCCTCTGTCCTGAGAACGTTGTTAAGACCGCTCTTTATCTCCTGTTTGAACATTCCATTCTCGTCGGTTCTAACATGACGAATATTCGTCATGCAGACATCGATCGCGATGGTACTGTAAATGGAAGAAATTATCGTTCTATCAACGCTTGGAGAAAGACGATGTTGATCTGGTCTCCTATAGGAAATCATTCCAGGAGAATAATCTCTAACCTGATCTGGTGCATATCTAGATCTTCCAACGTCTCCTATAAGAGAATCTTTATTTCTAAAAACATTCCAAGCATGTTTTATGTAATCTCCAAAAGATAGCGTGCCAGATGCACGCATACTATTATTTTGCGGCATTGGACTATCTACCTTTCATTTTTCCCTTCAAACGGTTCATTACCAACGTTTGACCTTTATTTATAGCGGCATCGATTGATCCGTCAACCGCAACCTCTTTCAAAGTTTTCTTTAAACTATCCTTAGATACTTTACTCGATAGTTTATTTGCAGCTTTCTTAACTAATGGCTTCGATGCTGTTTTTGCAGCTGTGGCGACTACCGCGTTCTTGACTCCTGCAACTGCTGCACCTGCACTACTGGAAGCAGCTAGTGAGCTAACCGCTTTAGCTCCGGAAGAGATAACGGCAGGTGCAACACCAGTGGCAACTGTTGCACCGGCTATAGCTGCTACAGCTACCGTTCCTATGACAATTTTACCTTGTTTGGAGGAAGCGAATTCTTTTGCTTTTGCCTTAAAAGAACCATTACCGCCGGTTCTTCTAGCCTTAGTTTCCTCGTTCCACACGCCCCACTTCATGCCTTTAGTTCCATGATGTTCTATGGTAATGGGATAAGTTGTTATAGCATAGTAATCATCGAAATACACTTAGAACTTACCCCCTTTCGAACCTCCGGTTTGACTTCTCCTGGCAGATTTAAGAAGCACGTTAGACCTATTATTTCCAAACAATGTGTTTCTTATATTAGTGCTTCCGTTTCTAGCAGTCTCGAACTGGCTTCTAGCTTTAGCTATCTTTTCCTGTTGCCTCTGTTTCTTTTCTTGCTCTCTCTGTTTCTTTTCCGCTATAGCTTGAGGAGTATCGTGATAGGTTGAGGTATCTGGAGCCTTTCTTCCAGGAAGACGAAGACCTTTGAACTGCATGTAATATTTAGGATCTCCGGTTTTTATATACTTTTGACGACCTTCTTCTCTCCATGTTATTTCAGCTTCCGTGTTCTTCTTTATTTCTTCATCGTTACCGGAATCCAATCCTTCAACCATCTTTTGGCGACGAACGAATTCGTATTCCTGCTCCGCATGATAATCGTTTACACTAGAAACGTTAATTGTCTTTGGAATATCTCCGCCGGTAACGTTTTGCCATTGATCATGTATGCCATACTGCCAATTAGGAATCTCTATCGTTTCGTTCCGTCTAGCTTCTTCCGCTGCCTTTCTATCGTCTCGTTCTTTACGGTCCTCTTCCGTTCCAAACAAATCGATGGCCGCATCTTCCAAAAGACCGCCTCCGGCAGCTGCTACATCCTCGCCAAACTTATGGACTCCCCATTTCATTCCTTTGACTCCATAATGTGCTAACGCTTTTGATCCATCTTGAAAGGTAAATAAAAAGTCCATTTTGAATTCCTTAATCTATTACAGATAACCTCTGTTGTTATTATCGGATTGCTGCGACCTTCTCCTAGCGGACCTATCTTTGAGGTAATTGTGCGTACCGGCAATTCCCATTACAGGGATTACAGATTTGGAAATGTTATTGGCATAGCCAGCGAGCAGGCCTCTGACAGCCGACTTTCCCCTTCCGTATCCATCTCCTTGCCTAGCTCTATCGTAATGCATCGCTCCGTAAGAAGAGTACAATGCAGTCATACCTAAAGTTCTAGCCGTAGACCTAGTCTGTATCTTACGATTCGTACTTTCAGAATTATTCGAGTATAACCGGTTTGCCGCTTTTACCTTAGCATTATTTATAGCTTCTTTTCTGGCCGCTTTATTCTTTCCGCCTTTAAGGTTAGGGTCTTTTTTAATGGATCTTTTTTCTGCTTTGTACTGCTTGTCGTGTCTAACGCCCCATCTCATTCCTAAAACACCGTAATGTTGCAAGTATGATTCTTCACCATTTGCATAATGTATGAAATAATCCATTCCAACTCCTTAACGTAGCAGTGTTTTTATTTGGAGGAACGTTTGACATAGACCGGGGTGGTATTCGAAACTTTATTAGTTTCAGTAGACCAGGGGGTGGTGTTCTCATACTCTCCTGTTTTCTTGTTAACTCTATATGTTTCTCTACCTTTTATAAGATCACCAACTGTTCTTTTTCCAGCATTAGCCGCAGCTGTAGATACGACCATGCCCATAGCCGCCCCCCAAGGACCAGCTGCAATACCACCGGCTACAGCTGATCTAGTTACTCTTTGGTTAGATCTTAGCTCGTTATATCTATCCGGATCTATCTTGCCTTCTCCTGGATGATTCTTTTCAACTCGAAACTCCCTTTTTTCAATAGCTTTATTCAGCTTCATGTTAGCACTTCTAGCAGCATAAGAATCTTTACCTTTTTTGCTAATAGCGTTTTCGTATTCTTTAGCTGCAGAATTAACTTTTTTATTTGCCCTGGCTATCGACCTATGACCGGGACCACCTTTATATCTAGCTGCTGTTTCCGCATTCCATACGCCCCATTTCATGCCTTTGACGCCGGAGTGGGATAAAACTTTCGAACCATTAGAAAAAGTAAATAATAAGTCCATTTTGAATCTCCTAATCATCCCAACTTGGAGGATGTTCCCTATCGTATGTAAGTCCTTCGTCTATTTTCATTTTTTTACCATTTAAAACAATTATAGGACTTTTAGAAATTTTAAGAAGTCTTTGATCCGTTATATCTTCGATAGCGTCATAGCCTAATTTTCTAAAATGATCTCGAACTTCAGGACTTGTTAATACAGTAGATGAAAAAACATTACCTGGATCTTCTTCAAGATCAAACTTGGAGTTTAAACTACTTGTATGAAATAGCTGATTTGTAACAAAACTGCCTCTAGCTATAACCATATCGTCTACAGTCGACATCTTTACCAAACCATTTTCTTGAATTAACTTTCTCGAACCATCGAGTTCCCTACCTGCAGGTAGTGTTCCTTTTTTGCTTTCTTCAGCATATACATTATAATCATGCTCTGTTTTTGATGCATAAAACGGTCTAGAAAGATCTGTCCCTTCTTCTGCCTCGGTGCGACTTGTAAATCTTCTAACCGCGGATCCTTTTGGTAAAGTATAACTTGTTTCACGAAAAGCTTTTAGTTTCGATAGCTCATCATTGTCATCGATGCCATATTTTTCCTTTGTCTCTTCGTTCCATTCCCCCCCAATGCATACCTTTAATGCCATGATGCTTTAAATAAAAAACATCACCATTTATACAATGCACTAATAAGTCCATTTTGAATTTCCTATTCGAAATTGTCTTTATGGAGCTTGTATGCTACCCAAGCATCCATAAGAGCTGATACATTGTCGATCTTTTGATCGTAACGGCGCTTCATTAGCTTGCGTTGCCTATTGTTATCTACGAGAACGATTGCATTGCCCATAGTGAAGGACATGATCTTTTCATCGAAGAGAAGAGTTCTATCCTCGGCTAACTTCTTCAACTCACCGAGTGGAACGGATTCGGTCTTAACACCTTGGCGAACAACCTCAAGACCGTATGGACCGTTCTCGTTTTCCCAACGCTCGATGAACGATCTGGCATTATACGGGTCGTACCCGAAGCATTCGACATTGTAGTTCATGTCGAGGATGAATGCATCCAGATCATCGTATACTTCCATCAGATCGATGACGGCGCCTTCTAGAACGTGCAAGGTTCCCTCATCTACGAATTCCTGGTACTTAGATCTCATTGCATTCGGAAGCTTCATCAACGTATTGGAAGAGATATAGCTTCTCGTCTTGACTCCGAATTCTCCTCTACGTAGAGGAAACAGGAATGTGAATGCGCAGAAGTCATCGCCCTGCGAAAGGTCTGCACCCAAAGCGCAGGACATGTTCCAGAATTCCCTATGGTGATGGCATAAGGTTTCCTCATACGTGAAGTAATAAGTATAACCTTCGAGAGGAATACCGAAACGTTTAGCGAGAATATCATTTCTTGCGGCTGGATTGTTCTCTGCCCTCTCGACGTCTAACCGATAAGTTTCATAGCTTACAGTACGGCCAATGTTAGGTTGGGCCTTGATCCACATCTTCGGATCATTGACCTCGTCGATGTCGTCGAGCTTGTAATACCAAATAGACACATGCGGATTGATGTACTCTCCTTTAAGAATGGACATCAATTCCATTTTAATGGTATCCCCGGCACCATTACGGACAGTACCTTCAGAGCTCATGGCGATGATCAACCAATCATCAACTTTTGATGCTCCCTGTTCGACCGCACCGACGACATCTTCCCTGATGTCTCCAGAAAGCCATTCGTCAATTGTGGCAACTTTGTCTCTTCGACCTTGTAGTTTATCTATTGACATCGGCCTAACTTCGAGAAGGGAACCGGTTAAGAAGTTCTCGATTCCCTTCTTAGTCGAAGCAAGCTTAACACGATTAGCTTTGCTGCCAGTTGTATTTTGAATCGAACCTTCTGTTAGAAACTTGAACAACGGTCCTCTTGCCCTTGTTATAGCGGTTCGGTAAGGCATCATGACCTCTTCGGCCTGTCGCATAGTAGGAGCAGTTGCTAACTGAACGGTAGTGCTCGTATCTACATTTTGAACAAAAGCATGAATCGTCTCGCCGTACATCGACTTGGCTCCACCTCGACCGAGTATGAGATACTGCTTGTTAGTCAAACGTTTCTTAACTCGTCTAGTTTCGTAATGTCCTGGACCATCGTCCTTTCCAGGAATGAACACGCTCTTGTCTATGAAATAATACCATCCGAATACTTGCTCTGCCCATAGCTTGAATGAATCGAGAAGAAACAATGGGCTACCGTCAGTGAGCGTTAGCTCGGTTTCGCAAAACTTGACGTAGCCATCCATCGCATCTTCATCATAGTAAACATTCGGATTATCTATAAGGGAGTCTATCCTATTCATCTCCATGGAGATTTCTTTGTTAACCGGAATTTCTCCCCTTACTACCTGGTTCCTGAACTCGCCGTAATATTTAGGAGTGGCTGTGTTGGATAGTTTCAACCTATAGCCTCCTCCCTATTTATGCGGTTAAAAGTCTTTGACTTACTTTAATCTTACCGGTCTTATTGCTAACATCTTTAATCACTACATTTTGGGCCGGAATCGGTTCATTACCAGAGCTTTTACCCATATTTATCTTACCGACTTTTGTGGATACATTCCTTACGGCGTCTTTCGGTTTAGCGTTTTTAGGAATATCTGTGTTTATGGTTTTTTGCTTTTTGGACGTATCTTTTACAGTGTCTTTAGTTTTAGCATTCTTAGGGACAGAAGTATTCGTAGTTTCAGATTTCTCTTCACCCTTTTCTTTAGCCCCAAAAGATTTAACATCTTTTACTACTTTGCCTTTCCAAGGAGATTTCAAATCTGGATGCTCACTAGCAAATTTATTCTGAGCTTTCTCAGCATAATAATTAGTACGTTGAAGAACTGTAGGGGTGATGCTTTCATCAACGACGTTTGTAACGATCTTGTCTACAGCTTTGGTCGCAGCTCCTCCGGCTATCTTAAACAATGGATTCTTTTCAATTGCTTCGTTTCTAGCCTTATTTACTTCATGTCTTTGCTTCTCAGCCGTCGTTGCCAAACTTTTAACCTTTGCTTCAGTTTGAAGCCTTGTCAACTTCGAATTCAACTCGGCATCGGTAAGTGTATGAAGACCTTTTGCGACGACCGCAGGATCATGGGAGTCTAATGTCTTTTGCCTTAACTTATCGTATTGGCTTTTAGACATTCCTAATTCTTTTCTCGTTTGCTTATCAAATGCTTTTTGCTCGGCTTTCTCTATCTTCTCCTGTTTTTTAGCCTCTACCTTCTCCGTATGCTTAGCCTTCATAGCGGTAGCAGTACTAGACATTCGAGCACGTATCCGCTTGTTCAAATTACCTGGAAGATTGGCTGCATTCCTCTTTACTTTAGAAAGCTTTGTTTGCAATAATCTTCTTCCGTTAGAACCCATTGAAGAAACTTTATGGCCCAACTGCTCTGGTGTTCTCCTAACTCCCCACTTCTGACCTTTCACTCCGTGATGTGCTAAGAATACTTCATCCGGAGTCATACCGAGGAGATCCAATTCGCTAGAAGTCATAAATTCCATTTTAAACCTCCTCTTCCAAGTCGGCAAATAACAGATCATCATCTGCAACGTTAAGACGCCATTCCAGTTCAGCCTTTGTCTCCTTAAGGGCATTCAGAACGCTGGCTTGAGGAGGATCGAACACAAGCCTAACATCTAACCAAATGTAAGTCCTTATCATGTTAATGTCTTTGCTCGTATAAAACTCATCCCAAGTTGAACTTTTATCTTCTATCATAAATGTTTCTTTAGGACCGACTCCCATTTGATTCAACTTGGAAAAGGCGGTGTTTATATGCATCAAGATGTCAGAATCAAACGACGTTACTTCCTCTGGTATGTTCAGATTCTTTTTTATAGACGTTAAGATACTCGGCAAGAGAGTCGGTGTCTGCTCTTCGAGATCTTCTATGTCGCTCATAACCGTCCTCCCTTCCAAGGACATGTATCGTTTGGATAGCGTGCTATGGGATCTTCTGGCAAAAGCTTGGCGCTTCCATAATGTATAGCCTCATGCGTCATAAAGCTGACGCATATGAGATTATCTGGATCTAAAAGCAAGGTATCTGCATGCTCTATATGATCCTCTGTTATAGGGTTTATATGATGGATAAGAATTTGACCTCTTATGGGTCGTCCTATAATCCCTAGGTCGCATCCATCGTCCCTAAGGATTATATGATTACGAATAAGCTTCCATTCTTTGGAATGATAAAAATCCTGGTTCATCCATCTAGCTGATCCAAAGGTTTCACGACCTACTCCACCATTAAGTTTCAAATATTCGAAACGTTCGAGAAAGCTAGGAAGCTCTATTAGTTCTCTATAGGTCTTCCTCATCTTCTATTTCACCGCCTCCACCGTAAATACGCATAGCATCGAGAGCATTCTTGTAAAGTTCCTCGACTCTTTGCTGAGATTGTATGGATTCGGTTTTGGCCCTGACCAATTTCGTTTGATTTTCGAGCATTTCTTGCTCAAGCATGCCTCTTGTCGATCCTAATTTGAGATAATGTACTATGACTTGAGTGGAAGCCGTTCCATCTCGAAGTTGTTTCTCTGCTAAATTAACAGCGAGGTTTATAAGTTCGTCTTCTCTATCCTTTGGAGTCGTCGCAGGACGTCCTTTAGAATTTTCAGGATCACTTTTTTTCTTTGCCATTTGACTTTCTCCCTTTTCGAATATAGTTTTGAGGACTTTCTACTGGAATACGATGACTATTGAGCTGGATCAGGGAACTTTTAGGCACTCCAGAAAGGAGTAAACATGAGTGGCCTAGAAGCGGGGAGGACTCAACGCCCCGTATTCCAGCAGGAAGTCTTCAGAAAAATATCCGCCGGAGATTTTTCGAGGAGGCCGGCGATGCATGAGGGGGGTCATTTTCACGGATACCCCCCTATAGGGTCAAAAAGACCGTCTACAGGGGGGTTTATATTATATTTTATTATATTTTTCAAGGTTTTTTATATTTTATATTTT
>JAEIGA010005886.1_pt1 | contig 18649 bp, 24 predicted proteins | sample 9270691 | NCBI WGS metagenome assembly JAEIGA01 (sample SAMN17057246, study PRJNA624740) | gut metagenome | biome: biome; isolation source: fecal sample | host: Bos grunniens | place: China: Xizang | collected 2019 | reverse complement strand
GCGGCTTGACGAGAACGGCGATCCGATTCTGATTCCGGCACAAAGAATATATTTCACCGTCAAGCGCAAGGCAACGGACTCTTATTTTATACTTCAAAAGACCGTTGACGATTTCACTCTTGATGCCGAAGGCTATTATCATTTCGTGATCAAGCCGGAAGATACGAACGAACTGGCTTTCGGGGACTATGTCTTTGACATTGAGGTCATCACAGACGATTACAAACAGACCATAGCGATGGGCAAATTCTTTGTTAGTTACGAAGTCACTCACGCCGGAAACGAGGGTTGACCGTGGAGAAAGAAATCAAGGTTCTTCCTGAACAGAACGAGCAGCTCATTGCTCTGATCAAAGAGCCGTTTATGCTCACCAAGACACAGAACAAAACTGTTCCGCTTGATATGGCAGAGGGAGATCAGAGAATCATTCCCGATGCGGGATATCTGCTTCAATCTGTTGTGGTTGAAATGCCGGAAACCTTTGTTGAAGAAAACATCCGTGACGGTGTAAACATTGGTGGTAAGATCGGAAACTATGCGGGGATTGTTCTTGATCCTCTTGATAATCCGGCAACGCCGACAAATGTATTTTCGGGTTTTGAATACTATGACGATCAAGGCAATAAACACGAAGGATCGTTTATCTATCCTCCGCTTGATCCGGCGGCGGCAGAAAGCGATGTTGTATCAGGCAAAAAGTTTATAAAAGATGACGGTTCAGTTGGAACAGGCTCACTTGATCCCGATACTTGGACGGCTGATTTCCTTGTGTTGCATCATATTTTTGTAACTGTCGGCGCAAATAATGTCACTACAACGCTCGGAGTTAAGGATTATCTTCTTGCCCAATCCGGCGTTGATGGGAACAGACTTTTCGCATTTTGTTTACGCGAAAAGCCGTCATATCAGGTTGGGGAAATAGGCAGATGCGTTCTCTATCCTAACAGTTCGATCGGGTATTTCTCTGCTTCGCAGTACACGGCAAGCGGATGGGGAACAGGAAGAATGCTATCCGGCTATTCGGCGGTTCTTCCGGCGGGAAGTGTGTACGATATCTATTATTGGAGCGTATAAAGTGGACAAAGCCGAATTGATAAAAGTGTTCGATGTAGTCGATGAGGACAAGCGATCCTTCGCGCTCGACACGCTTGAAGAATATCTCTACTTTATTGATCAAGTCGAAAAGTTGATGAAACTTCCGCTGATCCGTTGCCATTCGAAACGCCCTGAAATTCAGGAAGTGACTCCGGCGGGGAAACTCATCAAGGACTATTCTCAAATCATTGATGCCAAAAGAGCAACGCTTCTCCGCATCCTATACCGAGTCGAGAGTTCCGCAGCTGACGAATTGCTCCAAAAGTTGAGTGAGTTTGAATGACCTATCTTGAAGAATATCACGATTTGATCCGGCACGGCGAGGTCATTGTCGGCTATTGGATCAGGAGAGAGATCGAGAACCTGATCGCGGATCTTCAAGATCCTGCCTATATCTACGATACAACGGAAGCCGAAAAGCGCATTCGGTTTATGCAGATGTGTTGCTTGCAAAGCAAACAGCCTTACTATATGCAGCCGATGCAACTGATGCCGTGGCAGATGGCTTGGTGGGAAGCGATCTACTCGTTCAAGATGGCTGACTCCGGCTTGAGAAGATTCACGGAAGGTCTGCTTGAGATAGCGAGAAAAAACGGCAAGTCAACGATGGTTGCCGCGGACGGCAACTTCGATCTGTTTGTCGGAGAGGGCGGGACGGACATCTGTTGCGCTTCAAACGATGACCGACAAGCAAAGTTGATATGGCGCGAGATCGCGGGAATGAGATCCCGACTCGATCCGTGCAAACTCATCACAGGACAAAACCTGACCGAGATCGTCAACCGCAAGAAAAACATCACCGTCTTCCGTCTGTCATCCAAGACACAGAACAAGGACGGATTCAACATATCGAAGACCTATCTTGACGAGAGTCACGATATCTCCGAAGAGAACGGACAAAGCGAGATCGCGGAAGCCTGTTGGAGAGCGATGTCATCGAAGGAAGAGCCGTTGTTCATCAACTGTACAACGCAAGGCTTTAACCGCGATTGTTATCTCGATAAAAAGATCTCATATTGCAAAGCCGTGATCGAAGGCGAGATCGATGATGTCCACATTCTGCCGTTCTTGTTTGAGCAAGATTCGGAACAGGAGATATGGCAAGACGAAGCCAGTTGGGAGAAGTCAAATCCGTCCATCCGTTACGGAGTCAAAAAGATCGGCAAGCTGCGCCGCGATGTCGAAGTCGCAAAGACGGACAAAGCAACGCGAATCCATCTTCTGACGAAGGACTTCAACATTCCGCAATCGGCGGCTCAATCTTGGCTGATGCTTGAGGATTACGATTATCCGCAAGAAGTCTATGACCTTGAACAGTTCCGAGGATCGTTCGTCCTCGGCGCGGTTGACCTTGCCGCGACAACTGACCTTGCGAACGCGAAGATCCTCATAATACGCCCTGAAGACAATACGAAATATGTATTCTCACACTACTGGATTCCCGAAAGCAAACTCACGCAGAGCGATGACCGCGAAGCGGGTGCAACTTATAAAGAGTGGGCGCAACAGGGACTTGTCACGATCTCCGAGGGTAACGAGATCGATATCTCCGGCGTTGCCGATTGGTTCTTTACTCTACTAAAGGACTACAACCTGAAGCCTTACAAGGTCGGGTATGACCAAAGATATGCAAAGACCTTCCTCGACAGGATGGACGAGTACGGCTTCGACACCGAGATGCTTGCACAGGGCAGAGCGTTGTCGAACGCGATGAAACTGACCGAAGCGGAACTGAAGAGCCGCAAGATCAACTACAACGGCAACGCGATGGATAAATGGTGCTTGTCGAACTGTTGTTGCGAGGTCGATAATGTCGGCAACATTCAACCTGTTAAGGTGCGAGGACAACAATCCAAGCGCATAGACGGCGGTGTTGTCCTAATTATGCTGATGGAAATGTTAAGAAGATATCGTTCGGAATATAAGACGATAATCGGGGGTGCTTGATATTGGGATTGTTCGATAAACTATTCCGCAGACAACCGCAGACGAGTAAGATCGCGCCGACACTTGACGGCTTTATGCCGATCTACTCGCAGTACGGTCAGAACATTTACGCTTTCGATGTAGTTCAGCAATCGTTGAAGTGCATCGTGGACGAGATGAAGAAACTGAATCCGACTCACATTCGGATGAACGGCTCTGATCCCGTGCCTGTCAGCAGCACTCTTCAGGATGTCCTTGACAATCCGAATCCTCTGATGACAACGAGCGAATTTCTTGAAAAGACTTGTTGGCTTCTTCTGATGAACTACAACGCCTTCATCGTTCCGTCTTATCGTGTATGGATCGACAAGAACACAGGAGAGGAACGCAGATATTACGAATCCTTCTATCCGATCAAGCCGACACAAGTCGATTTCATCGAGGATGCAAGCGGACGGCTCTTCGTCAAGTTTTGGTTTATGAACGGCGAAACCACAACGCTTCCCTATGATGATGTCATCCATATCCGATACAACTATTCCGTCAATCAGTATATGGGCGGGAACGAGATGGGTCAGCCTGATCACCGCGCTCTTCTGCAAACGCTTTCCCTGAACGAAACACTTCTTCAGGGCGTTGCGAAGGCGATGAAGGCATCCTATGCGGTCAACGGAGTGGTTAAATACAACACTCTTCTTGATAGCGGAAAGACAGAAGCTGCTCTCAAAGAACTTGAGCAGAAACTTCGCAATTCCGAAAGCGGCTTCCTGCCGCTTGACCTTAAAGCGGAATTCACTCCGCTTGAACATAAATCCGCGCTTATCGATGATCAAACGCTCAAGTTCATCGATGAGAAGATTCTTCGGAACTTCGGCGTTCCGCTGAACATCCTGACAGGGGACTTCACGAAGGAACAGTACGAAGCCTTTTACCAAAAAACTTTAGAGCCTTTGATCCTTGCGATCTCGCAAGCGTTCACGAAAAAGGTCTTTACAGACCGCGAGAGGGCGTTCGGCAACAAAGTCGCGCTCTATCCGAAAGACCTGATCTTTATGACGGTCAGCCAAACGCTTGAGATGATCAATATCCTCTCTCCGACAGGCGGTCTGTATGAGAACGAGAAACGAGCCGCGCTCGGCTTGAAGCCTTTGCCGGAACTTGAGGGCAAGCGTTATATGTCACTTAACTGGATCGATGCGAACAACGCCGACCAATATCAGGTGGGCAAGGTCAATGTCGATATAGTTGACAAAGAAGAAAGCGGAAACATTATGGAAGAAGAGGTTTAAAAATGAGCAAAAAAGAACTTGAAAGACGGTCTTATAACTTTGAGATCCGCGCCGAAGAGGATGACAAGGGCAAGATCATCACAGGCAGACCGATTGTCTACGATAGCAGAACGGATCTCGGTTGGTTTGATGAGGTCATCGAGAGAGGTGCGCTTGACGGCGCGGATCTTACCGATGTTCGTTTTCTCGTCAATCACGATAAAAGTCGCATCCCTCTCGCAAGGTCGCGCCGGAACAACGGCAATTCAACGATGAAAATGTCCGTTGATATGTACGGCTTGAATCTTGATTATGTTCTGCTCGATACGGAGAACAACTCCGAAGCGAGAGCGTTGTATTCTGCCGTTGAGCGCGGCGATATAACTGGAATGTCATTTATGTTTTCAATTGATGACGAAGAATGGGAAGATCTCCAATCTGATCATCCGACAAGACACATCCGCAAGATCGGAACTGTTGTCGAGGTCAGCGCGGTCACTTTCCCCGCTTACAAATCAACTGAAATATATGCGCGAAGCAAGGAAGCATTGGACAATGCTCGGTCGGCGTTGGAGAACGCACGGCAGCTGAACGCAGAATCCGTGGATACGGATAAATCGCAACTGGAACTTGAGAAACTCAAAACAAAAATTTTAGGGGGTAACTAAAAAATGAGAAAAGAAATTCTCGAAAAAAAGCACAAAAGACTTCTTGCGAAGCGCGATGCTCTGAAGAACAAGGCTCTCGCTTCCAACGATGTCAACGAAGTCCGCTCCATCAACGAGGAGATCGAAGAAAAAAACGCAGAGATCGAGGAAACTGCGGCAGAGATCGCCGCCATCGAAGAAGAGGAAAGATCCGCGATGCAGAGCAATCCCGACAGGGAACTTCCGCCGAAGGATGCTGAAATGCGCGGCGCGAAGATGCTCGGTTCGTTCGGTGTGGAAGAGCGCGATGTCGATCCGCTTGAGTCCGCTGAATACAGATCCGCATTCAAGGCGTATGTTCAGAAGGGAACTCCGATTCCCGCCGAGTATCGTGCGGGTAATGCCATCAGCACGGAAGATACTGGCGCGGCGATCCCGCTGACGGTGATGAGAGAGGTCATCAACACCGTTCGCAAGCGTTACGGCAATCTCTACTCTCGCGTTCAGCATATGACCGTTCAGGGCGGTGTTGATTTCCCTGTCGGATCTCTTGCCGCGAAGTTCAGATGGATCAACGAAAGCACGGTTTCTTCTCGTCAGAAACTCGATCCTCTTGCAAAGATAAGGTTTGCATATCATACGGCAGAGATCAGAATCGCGCAGACCTTCGTCTCACAGATCGTCACTCTCGATGCGTTTGAGATCAAGATCGCGGAAGTCATCGCAATCGCTTATCTTCAGGCGATGGACGATGCGATCGTTAACGGAACTGGCGATGGAATGCCGCTCGGCATTCTGAACGATCCTCGCGTTGCCGCGATGGGACAGAGCGTTTCCTTCACCGCCGCCGAGATGCAGAACTGGACGAAGTGGAGAACCAAACTCTTCGCAAAACTGCCGCTCGGATATCGTGGCGGCGAATTCATCTTCAATCTCGCAACGGTGGATGCTTATCTTGAAACGATGGCAGACTCCAACAACAATCCGATCTTCCGTCAGGCAACTGGTCTTGAGGTCAATGACGGTGATGCTCGGAATCCCAACGGCAGATTCTTCGGACACGATATTGCTCTTGTCGAGCCGGACGTCCTTCCCGACTTCGACACGGCTTCTTCGGGCGATGTCATCGGTATCTACTGGCAGCCTAAAGAATACGCCATGAACGAGAACTTCGGATTCGCGATGCGTCGTTACTTCGATGAGGAAACGAACGAGTGGGTTGACAAGGCTCTCGTTGTTGTAGACGGAAAGGCTCTGAATCCTACTGGATTCGTTCTCATCAAGAAGGCGTAAGTAAGAAAGGAGCAGAACGATGGACAACACTATTGATGCTCTGAAAAATCTGTATGTCGCACTTGGCGGCTCTGCGGACACGGTTGCTGACATCGTAATCATTCCCGATATGATCAATGCAATCGCAACGCTCGTATCAAGCGGCGCAACGGCTGAACTTCCGAAGGTTTCTTCAACCGACAACGGCAAGGTTCTGACGGTTGTCAGCGGCAAATGGGCAAAGGCAGCTTTGCCGGACTAATTCACACGATAGGAGATGAACGCAATGGCAACACTTTCGGAAGTTAAAAATGCTCTTGGCATCACAGGAGATTTCCAAGATGATACGCTTCAGGTCTATTTTGACGAGGTTATCGATTTTCTTGTTGATGCCGGAGTTGCGGAAAGCAACATAACGAACGGACTTGTTGCGCGTGGCGTTTCTGATCTGTGGAATTACGGAAGCGGCGCGGGGCGGCTTTCCGAATACTTCTTGCAACGCGCCGCTCAATTATCACTCAAATCATAAAAGGAGAATAAAACAATGATCAACAACGATAGAATCGTTCCTGTGACGAAGACCGATCTGCTCTCTCTGATCGGTACTATCCTCACGCTGAACTCCACTTCCTATGCGGTCATCGCATCCGATGTCGAAGGCAACTTCGATGTAACTGGATCGGGCGCGGCGGGCAACAAACTCGCAAATCAGCCTGTCAAGACCATCGACTTCAAGTCGGGCGTGACTTCCGGCACGGTCTACTTCGTGGCGGCTCACGATTTTGAGGGCATCAAGGTTGCGGGTTCTGCGGCTACCATCGCGGACGGCTCTGTTGCCGTTGCCGATGTTGTCACGGACGGCGGCACTCTCTACACCGCAGTCCTCGGATCGGGCGAAGTCACCATCACCGCGATCACGCCTGTGGTTGCCTAAAATGGCTCTTTACAGACCTTCAGTTCCGTTCTCAACGGTGCTGATCGTCCTGAAGCCGACTTATTCAACGGTTGCGGGAGTGCGTAAAAAACCACTCCCCAACCTTGAACAAGGCTTTCAGATCAACGCATCTTTTAAGACCTTCGGCGGGACGGAAAAGACCGTTGACGGAATCATAGCAATCGATGACACGGCAAGCGTTGAAACTTGGTACAGACCCGACATCACAAGCGATTGCGTTGTGGTCACTCAATCGGGCGCAATGTATGAGATTATCAACGAGCCGGAGAACATCGATCAGAGGAATCAATTCCTCAAATTCAAAGTTCAGAGGTACAAAGGCGGCGTTTGAATGGCGATCAAACTGGATCTCAAAGGCTTTGACGAGATGCTCCGCAAGATCGATAAGGCAAACGGTAATGTCGATCCGGCGGCAAAGAAGTGTATGGACAAATCGGCGCAGATAATGCAAGACGAACTGAAGTCGCAAATGCAAGCCGCCGATCTACAGAACACGATGTCGCGCCTTATATCGAGAATGCCCTCTCCGAGAGTGGTGAATGATCACGGCTTATGGACGGCTCAAGTCGGGTACGAAAAAGGCGCATACGATCCGAAGAATCCGTCCGATGCCTATGAGGTCATCTTCATCAACTACGGAACGCCGCGCCGGACAAAGCACGGTAAAGTTCAGGCGAGAGGATTCATCGCCAAAGCGAAGAAAAAAGCGAAGTCGAAGATAAAGAAGGAACAACAACAGATCCTTGACGAAATTTTGCGGGGGTTGCAATGAAAGAGAAACTTATCGAGATCCTTGAGCGATTCTGTCCGAATGAGGTCTATCTTCAGGGGACGATTGCCGAGGATGTTGTCTATCCCGCGAAGTTCATCACTTTTTTCACTTCGACATCGGAATTCAACGAGTATTATGACGATGATCCCAATCGGATCGATTGGACGGTCAGCGTTATATTCTATTCGTCCGATCCCGCCGAAGTGCTTTCCGTGCCGCCTGAAATCATTCGCACGATGAGAGCGGAAGGATTCCTTCCGCAGAACGCCGGAGTCGATGTCATCAGCGATGTCGATTCCCACACAGGATGGGCGATGGATTTCGTCTATCCTGAACGATACACAAATTCTTAAAGAAAAGAGGTAATTACAATGGCTGTCGAGTATCGCGGGTGCAAAGGTCTTGTATTCGCAGAGGTTCTGACGGACGATGAAACTGGTTACACTACTGGCGATGTCAAAGTGCTTGCGCCTGTTGCCGAGATCAGCAAGACCGTTGAAACTTCCCGCGAAGCGCACTACTACGATAATAAAGCCGCGATCATCATCAACACCGAGGGTTCTGACACCGTGACCTTCACGATTGCCGTTCCCGATGACGATATCTTCGCGGAGATCACGGGCAGAACTTACGATTCTGCCAAGAAGATGTTCATCGAGTCCGAAAGAGCGGACAAGTATTTCGCGGTCGGTTACATTCTCGGTGAGGTTGGCGAAGGCGAAGACGAACGCTTCGTATGGAGATACAAAGGTCAGTTCTCCATCCCCGAAGAAACTTCCGCAACGAAGAATGACGGCACGGATGCGAACAATCTCTCGCTTGAGTACACAGGCATCTATACCAAGCACGAATTCACGAACGGCAAGGGAACTGGAGTCGCGGGAGCGGCGAAGGCGATGTTCATCCGCGAGTCTTCAAATGTGGCAACTGCGGCAGAATTCTTTGAAGCGGTCGCAACGCCTGACACTACTTTTTGATTATGAACTGGCAAGAGTACATCAAGCCTGAACTTCTCGTTCTGATCCCTGTCCTTTATTTCATCGGAAAAGGGATCAAGCGGAGTCCGATCAAGGACAACTTTATTCCGATAATGCTCGGCGGCACAGGCGTTCTCCTCGCGGGGATCTATCTGTTCGCAGCTGAAGCGGTAGTCGGAACGCAAGCCGTGTTCACGGCGATCTTTACGGCGTTCACGCAAGGGATTCTTTGCGCGGCGGCGGCGGTCTATTCAGACCAACTCATAAAACAAGCGGGTAAAACCGAATAAAGAAAGGATTGATTGGATGGCACAGTTTGAATTGAGTATCTACGGAAACAATGACGAGATCCTGAAGACTTACAAGACGGATCGCGTGAGGTGGGGAGTCTATCTCCAAGCGTTGGAACTGCAAGAGAAGATGGCAGAGAAATCTGCCGCCGATCAGTTCAGACTGATCAACGCCTTCCTCAAGAAAATCTTTCCCGATCTGACGGACGAGGATCTTGAACTCGCCGACTATGAGGATGTGCTGAACACTTTCAAGCAGCTCGTCAACAAGTCGAATGCGATTCGCGGATCTTCGTCAGGTGAAGACTCAAAAAACGCTTAAAGGGCGGCGGTCAAAACGCCGCCCAAACGAGCGCATTTATTGAACTGATGAGAACAACGATAACTCTCGCGGCGAATCTTGATTGCTCTCCGTTCGCGGTATTCGATCAGGACACCGATGAGGTTATTATGCTAATAAATTTCTATATCCGACTTGGGGACGAAATCGGTAACGAAGATCGTCCAACGCAAGTCAGATCCGCTCCCGCGAAGGAGCAGAGAATTCGCGTGAACGATAATACCGCAACAGGGGGATGGTGGTAGTAAGTGGCAGAAAATATCGGTGCTTCGTTTTCGATTGATATAAACAATCTCAAAGCGGGACTCAACACCGCCAACAAACTGATACGCGAGAGTCAAAGCGAATTCAAGGCGGCGGCGGCGGGTATGGACGATTGGCGCAAGTCCGAAGAGGGACTTAACGCCAAAATCCAAAGCCTGACTCAAGTTGTTTCCGTTCAGCGGGAAAAGGTTTCCGCTCTTAAGAATGCCTATCAAAAGGAACTTGCGAACGGACTTGACGAAGCATCCGACAGGGCGGTGCAGCTCCGCACTCAAATCAATAACGAGGAAGCGGCTCTCCGCGCAAACGAGAAGGAACTCAACGAGAACAAAAAGGCTCTCGATAATCTCGGTAATGAAGCCGAAGATACTGGCAAGGACATCGAGAAGAGCAGTAAATCGTGGGATAAGTTCGGGGAAGCCGCGAAAACGGCGGCAAAGGTCGCGGGGGCGGCTTTCGCGGCGGTCGGCGCGGCGGCGGTTGCCGCGACTAAAAAGATATGGGACTTCTCACAGGCAACGGCTGAATCTGCCGATGAGATCGACAAGCAGAGTCAGAAACTCGGTCTTTCCCGCGAAGCCTATCAGGAATGGGACTATGTTCTCTCGCAAGCTGGTGTAGACATCTCAAGTATGTCAACTGGTCTGAAGACCTTGACAAACAAACTTGACGATGCGAAGAACGGCTCGTCAGGCGCGCAGGCGATGTTCGCCAAACTCGGCTTGTCGATGGAGCAGCTCAACACGATGAGCCGTGAAGATGTATTCAAGGCAACGATCAAAGGCTTCCAAGCGATGGAAGACTCAACCGAAAGAGCCGCGCTTGCGAATGACCTTTTCGGAAGATCGGGACAGGAACTGTCTGCGCTCTTCAACGAAACCGCAGAATCAACGGACGAACTCATCGCAAAGGCTCACGAATACGGAATGGTGATGTCCGATGAAGCGGTTCAGGCGGGTGTTGACTTTCACGATTTGCTCGACACGCTGACAAAGACCTTTGACGGCGTGAAGAATAATATGATGAGTACGCTTCTGCCCTCGTTTACAACGGCGATGGACGGACTTTCCGATCTGCTTGCCGGAGTGGACGGCGGTGCGGACAAGATCAAAAGCGGGATATCGGGCGTTCTGAAGAACTTGAGCGCGATGCTTCCGAAGGCGATCAAGATCCTCTCAAGCATCGCAACGGCTCTCATTGAGTCACTCCCTGAAGTCTTCTCAAGTATCGCCTCGGAAATCATCTCGTTGACTCCTGAACTTTTGGCTACAATTCAATCGATTTTGCCTCAATTGGTGGAGTCTGTTATCTCGTTGACACCTCTGCTCCTCTCTACGATTTTAGATATAATTATTCAGGCTATACAGACAATTTCCTCTATGATCCCTTCCGTTGTGGATTCGATTATGATGGTGATCCCTCAACTCATAAATAGTCTGATTTCAGCGATCCCTCAATTGCTGAACGCGGCGATCCAGTTACTCTCTGCCGTGGTCAAAGCGATCCCTGTCATCGTGACTCAATTGCTGCACGAATTGCCCTTGATCATCAAAACGATCTGTTCGACTCTCTTGGACAATTTGCCTTTAGTGTTGGACTCGGCAATTGAACTCCTAATGTCTGTGGTGGATGCCATCCCTGTAGTGCTATCTGCCTTGTTGGATGCCTTGCCGGAGATCATTAACACTTTGATCTCTACACTTTTCAACGAGAAAACAATCAGTCAATTGATAGACGGCGCGATTCAGTTGCTGATGGGTTTAGTCCGAGCGATCCCTACCATAGTTGATGCGTTGGTGGTATCATTACCACAGATAATCAACACGATCCTCGGAGTTCTGCTTGACTCCGACAATCTCTCGATGATCATCAAAGGCACGGTTCAGCTGCTTATGGGCATCATCAAAGCAATCCCACAGATAGCGGTTGAATTGATCAAGCAGATGCCTACGATCATCAAAAGTATAGTCACAGGGTTGATTCAGGGCATCCCTGAACTGTTCAAAATGGGCGGCGAACTGATCAAAGGTCTGTGGAACGGAATCAAGGATGCGGGTAAATGGTTGTGGGACAAGATCAGCGGATTCTTCGGTGGCATTGTTGACAAAATCAAAAATTTCTTCGGGATTGCAAGTCCGTCCAAACTGATGGAAAATGTAGTCGGTAAGAATATGGCACTCGGCATCGGAGAGGGATTCTCCGAAGAGATGAAGAATGTCAACAGGGATATCGTCCGCTCGATCTCCGACCTTGAGAACATCGATGTCAACGGTTTGAACAGTTCCCTTGAGAGATCCATTGCCGTAAACGCAAGCGGACAGAGTGCGGCAAGGCAAGTCACGGTCAATCAGTACAACACCTATTCTCAACCGCATACAAGATATGAGATCTACAAGTCGAAGCAACTGACGGCGGCGGCGGTTCGCCTTGCGATGGGAGCGGTATGATGGAACTTCTCTATATCTCCAAATGGGGCGGCACTTTCAACCTTACAGATAATGAACATATGTGGCTTATCAACGCAGATGGGTTGACGAAGGCAACAACGAGCCTGTCAACGATAGCAATCGGCGGCGTGGACGGAGATATGATCAATTCCGTCCGCGCTCAACCGAGAGGGATCGTACTCGACTTGAGGGCAAAACGCCATCAGAATGTCGAGCAGGCGAAAAGAGCCGTTCTTGAGATCGTCAAACTCAAGCAGACTTGCACTCTGAAGTGGACACAGAACAATCGGGTATGGACGATCAGCGGTATCGTTGACTCGATTGAGATGCCGAGATTTAACAACAAGGTCACGATGCAGATCGGCATTCATTGCTCTCAACCTTATTGGGAAGACTTAAATGAGATCATTTCAGAGATAAACGAAGCGAAGCCGTTGCACTACTTCACAGACGATCCGCTCGATATGCTTTTCTTCCCCGAAGACGGTATCCCTCTCGGAGAACTCGACACAAGCAGAACAAGGACATTCTTCAACGCCGGAGATGTTGCCGTTGGGATGATAATCGAAGTTCTCGCTTACGCAAGGGTGGTCAATCCGATCATTCACGATCAGAACGGCAAGTTCTTCGGGGTCGGGTACGGAACAGGCGATTTCCGATTCATAATGGAAGCGGGGGACAAACTCGTCATCAACACAAACGCCGGACAGAAGAATGTCACATATAACGGCGAATCTGTTCTGAATGCGGTAAGACCGCAATCGACTTGGCTACAGTTTCAGGCGGGTGAAAACGAGTATTCCATCTCGGACGATAGCGGGTCTGTTACAAATATGACCTTCAATCTTGTGTATAGGCAGAGGTTTATATGATAGATGTACTTGAGATTCGCGATCAAAGCCGAATCACAATCGGCATTCTCGACTTGTCGAAGTCTGTGATATGGCATTCGGTGTATTACGGCGTGGGGGATTTTGAGATATACATCCAAGCAACGCCGGAGAACATCGCGCTTCTGCAAGTCGGGAACTATGTGACGAGGTATGACAACGATGAAGTCGGCATCATCGAATCGATCACCGTTGAATACTCCGCACAGGACGGATATATGCTGACCGCTTCGGGGCGGTTCGCCAAATCGCTTCTCGACCGCCGAATCATCTACAATCTGAACGACACGGTCAACACGCCGACCATTCTGCGCGGGAAGGTCGAAACGGCGGTGCGTGGGTTGGTGCGCGACAACGCCATCAACTGTTCGTTTGACTCGCGCCGGAACATCTCGATTCTCGGACTCGATTCGGCAAAGGGGTACACGGACATAATCGTTGACGAGAACGGACAAGCTGCGGAAAAGCAAGTTTCGTATCAGCCACTCCGCGAATATACGGACGAGGTTCTGCGCGAGTACGGAATGAGCGCGAAGGTCACACTCAAGGAAAGCAACAAGATGTTGCTTTACGGCGTTTTTCGCGGCGCAGACCGCAGTATGGGCAATTCATCGGGCAACGAGCCGATTATCTTCTCGACCGATTATGATAATCTGATATCGTCAACCTATCTGTACGATTCACAGAGCCTTAAAAACGCCGCTTTGGTCGGGGGAGAGGGAGAAGGGTTGGAACGCTTCTTCACGCTCCTCACGGCTTCAGAAAGCGGGTTGCAACTGCGCGAGATGTTCGTTGATGCTTCGGACATCAACAAAGATCACGAAGTTGAGGGCGAGGAAGAGCCTGTTCCCTATACGGATGCGGAATATAGCGCATTGCTCGTTCAGAAGGGTCAGCAGCTCCTCAAGGATCAGATCATTCAGGAAACCTTCAACGGCGATGTCAATGTCGAGATGGGTCTTCACAAGTTGGGCGAAGACTATTCCCTCGGCGATATCGTCACCGTTCAGGATAACTATATCAATAAGTACATCAATGTCCGAATCACGGAAGTGACAGAAGTTCAGGACGATAACGGATATACTGTCGATATCGTGTTCGGAGAATAACGAGGTAAAAAACAATGGGTCAAAAGTCAGGATTCTTCAACGCATTGCTTCAGGCGGGAGTTTATGACCGCCAGTATAACGCAGACGATTACTGCGACAATCTCGCCGTCATCATCTCGGACGGCGTTCTTCGGGACGAGAACAACGGACTCAAGGTCACGGCAAGCGGGTTGAATCTGACCGTGAACGCCGGACGAGCGTGGATAAAGGGTCACTATTATCATAATGACACGGCGTACACGCTTCCCGCCGTTGTGCCGCCGACAGGCGGTTCAAGGATCGACAGAGTTGTTCTTCGCCTTGACACAAACATTTCCGTCAGATCTCTGACTCTCCAGTACAAACAAGGCGCGGCGGGGACATCTCCTGTTGCTCCCACTTTGACGAGGACGAACACGGTATATGAGATCTGCCTTGCGGAGATCTCCGTGAGTGCCGGAGATTTTTCAGCTGCCGTGACCGATACTCGCGGAAACAAGAATCTCTGCGGATGGGTGTATTCCGTATCGGGGGACAACTCGTTCTTCGAGAACTACGATGAGGAGTTTGAGGAGTGGTTCGCGGAAGTCAGGGACACGCTTGCAAGTGTTACGCTCTTCAAGCAATATAAGTGGGAAACGGAACTCGGATCGGAAACGGACACGGTGCAGTTCAACATTCCGCAGTACGATGCCGACACTTGTTTCTTCGATGTGTATGTCAACGGCGTTCTTACGGATGACTACACGGCAAGCGGAACGGACGGAAACATCCTGACCTTCGGCACTACTCTCATTGCGGGGACGGAAGTGACCGTCTGCGCCTACAAGTCGATAGACGGCACAGGCATTATGACCGTTGCCGATGAGATCACGGAACTTCAAAATCAGTTTGCAACGCTCAACGGCGTGACCAAGTTTGTCTATAACTGCACGGGACTCGATGATAACATCTCCCTCTCGCAGATCGCTCAAGCACTCCATAGCGGCTCGATGCCAGCCGATTCGACAGAAGCAGCGGGTGATTTTCTCACGGCTCTCGGCGGGAACGCTTATCTGTCGGGACTCGCGGACGATGCAAAGATCACGATCGAGGTGGTCGGGACTTGCGGCGCGACAACGCCTTTCGCGGGGAGTGGGACTTCCTCAAGCAAATACAGATACTTCGCACTCGGACAGACGAGCAGAATGAGCAAGCATCTGATATTCGACTTTGCCAAGTGCGACAAGATCGAAGTCGAGTGCGCCGCGAACACCGAGAACATCATCTTCTACGGATCGGATCTCGACATCAGGAATTGCTCTTGTAAGGCAACTGGTTCAGGAACAGATTGCGCCATTCAAATGATCGGCAAGGGGACGGCGGGAAGAGTCAACTGCGAGGATTGCTCGTTTGAGGTCATCTGCAACAAGAAAGCGGTCATCGCAACGCACGGCACTTTCGTCAACTGTTACGGAATGACGGCATCTTTCGCCGCCGATTCAACGGTTTTCGCGCCGGATACCACTTCGCTGATCAGAGTCATCGGCGGGACTTATCTCGCTTACGCTCACGGCGGTTATCTCACGGCGGCGGTCTTCTACACTTACGCCGCGAGTGCGAACGCCGTGGTTATGGCATCGGATATCAACTGTCCGATAATATCGAACGAAAACTACTATCAGCAATATCTCTCTTGCGGTTACGGCGGTCACACGGTCATCAATGGCGTGACCAGTACGCTATCCTCGACAGGGAATTACAACACCATCACGAATCAGATCCAAGTATCTAAAGAATGGTAAAAAAGAGGAGCGGGAAACCGCTCCTTTTCCTTTATTCGATTCCGTGTTGCATTTCGTGTTGCATTTTTTTTCAAAATATTGTGTGTACGCACAATTTTTTGTGTTCCCGCACAATTTTTTGAATCGCGGAATCCCTTGATATATAAGGAAAAACGCGGGATTCCCTTATTTTACAAGGAATCCCGCAAATCAGCAGATGACGGGAATCGAACTTGTCACTATAACGCCATAATCCCTTTATTTATGCGGGTTTTCGGAAAGCCGTGTTGCATTTCGTGTTGCATCTTTGTTGAAAAGCGCGGTCTGCGTGAGCAGATCGGCAAACCGTTCCCTCGCAGACGGAAAGATGTGTTCGTAGACCTTATTGACCATATCTTCTGACGAATGTCCCATATAGTCCGCGACATATCTTTTGGGGATTCCGGCAAGAAGGGCGCGGGAGCAGAAGAAATGTCTCAACTTGTGAAAACTGAAGTATTCCTCATCGGTTCTGCGGATGAAAGAGATCCATTGATTCACGATGCGCGGCGCGGACTTCGGGACTACTTGACCTTCGCCTTTGCCGATGATCTCAAGGAGTTCTTCGGAGCAAGGGATCTTCCGCACTCCCGCCATTGACTTCGGTTCTTTGAGGACTTGTCCGTCCTTGCCCTGAACGAGAGCCTGACGGACACATATATGTCGCGTTCGGTAATCGATGTTATCGAAAGTCAATCCCGCGATCTCCGATGCGCGAAGACCGCATTGACTTGCCAACAGGAACGCAACTAAAAGCCAATGCTTATCATTCTTTAATAATTCATACAGACGGATGACGGCATCCTCATCAGGGATGTAGACTTCCGTCTTTTTCTTTTTCGGGAGTTGGACTTTGAAATGTATTTCGGGGCGGTATGCGCCCATCACGGCAGAGAACAGACCGAATCGGTTTCGGACGGTCTTCGGGGAGTGACCGACCGCAAGGCGGTTGACTTCCTTCTGCACATCGTTCAGCCGGATGTCATCGATCTTGCGATTCATCAGAGGACTCGTTGAGGAGTTGGCGATCCTCTCATACTCGCGGATCGTGGATGCGGACAGGACTTCGGATCGGTCTTCGATATATGCTCTGTACGCTTGCCGAAGAGTCAAAGCGGATGCGCTCGGTCTGCTCTGCTTCCACAGAATCGCGGCGTATTCCGCGCCTGACTTCGTTTCGGCGGTGAATGATTTATACTTCCTCTTGCCGTCTACCATACCTATATATACAAGGGTACGCCACTTGCCGGACGGCAGCTTTCTCGGTTTCGCCATTATCGTATTCTGCTTTGATACGCAACGGCTTCACCGAGAACACGGATGCCGCTGATGTCCTGACCTTCGTATATCATCGGCGGGAAGGCGGGATTCTCTGCCGCGAGGATCACGCGATCCTGATCGGGATAGTAATAGAATCGTTTGAGCGTTGCTTCGTCCTCGATCCCGATGACGGCGATCCGTCCGTTCTCGACCATCTCCGATTGACGGCAAAAGACGATATCTCCGTCCTTGATTCCCGCGCCTGTCATACTTTCGCCTTTAGCGCGAAGACAGAAATCGCATCGGAGATCATCATACACATCCGCAAACTCACCGAACTCCTCATTTGCGTATATCGGTTTCCCACAAGCGATCTCGCCGAGAAGCGGGACTTTTTTTGTTGTGATGGGGAGAATGTTCCCGAAGTTCGTGACCGTCTGCCTACGCCGGACATTATCGTTGTAGATCAGGTAATCGACCGACACATCGAAAATCTCGGACAGGCGACGAAGGGCATCTATATCCGCATCGTACCGATCCGCTTCCCAACAAGACAATGTGCTTTGGGGAACGCCAAGTTGTCGGGCGAGTTCTCCTTGCTTTATTCCCTGTTCTTCTCTTAATTCTCTGATTCGGTTTTTCATTGGTAAAACACTCCTTCCGTGAGCCTATTATACGATATTCCAAAAACTTTTTCAATTTTTTTCGGAAAATAATAAAAAAACTATTGACTTTTTGGATTTTCCGTAATATAATAGGGTTGTCGGATGGATAATCCAAAAAACAAGGGCAAAATTACGGATGAACTGAAAGGAGAAAGAATGGAGTACACAGGAAAATACTGGAGAGCGTTCAGCAAGAAGTACAACAAAGAAGTAGACATTCTTGAATATGCAAGCAAGGACAAGTTCCCCTACTGTGAATGCTCGCGGTGCGGAAAGAACATCATCAGCAAGATGTATGTTGTACAGGATATCGAAGATCAGACCGAAATGGAATATCTCGGATCTGAATGTATCAAACACATCTAAATCAAATACCGAGCCGATGCGGGGAGCGGCTAAACTCCCCGCAGAAAGGATAAGACGATGGACAAGTACAAAGTTTCATTTGAATTTAAGAATGCGCGGGGCGAATGGAAGCGTGATTGTCTTTCTAACAACGGCAACGGATTTTCCCTGAAAGATGCAACTGATATTGCAGTACAACTTTCTTCGGACACAGTATGCGAGAAAAGAAATATTTTAGTTGACACATTAGTCAAGGAAGAAAGCCGAGTTAGAGAATGCATATACGCATATGGAGAAAGATATTAAAGGAGATCAGAGCAATGGCAAATCAGAAAACGCGCAAGGT
>JAEIGA010005885.1_pt1 | contig 18649 bp, 10 predicted proteins | sample 9270691 | NCBI WGS metagenome assembly JAEIGA01 (sample SAMN17057246, study PRJNA624740) | gut metagenome | biome: biome; isolation source: fecal sample | host: Bos grunniens | place: China: Xizang | collected 2019 | reverse complement strand
ATGCACTCGCAAGTTGAGATTGCTACACCTACTTATTTTGCGTTATTGAGCAAGCTGTCGCTCTCTATACCCTTCGATGGTGAGCCGTTGTCAGGTTTACAAATTATGGGAGTACTGGAGACTCGTGCCCTCGACTTCGAGAATATTATCATCTTGTCGATGAACGAAGGTACATTCCCTAAGAAGAGTGTAGCTGCAAGTTTCATTCCATACAACTTGCGCAAAGGATACAATATGGCCACCACTGAGCATCAGGATAGTATATATGCCTACTATTTCTATCGAATGATAGCCCGTGCCAAGCGTGTGTTTATGCTATATGATAGCCGAACCGAGGGGTTAAAGCGTGGTGAAATGAGCCGGTTTATCTATCAGTTGAAGTATCACTATAGTCATTTGCTGCCTAATTATCAAGTAAAAGAGATGGCTGTAGCACATAGTATAGGTATAGAGCCCCCACCGGTTATTGCGATTAATAAAGAAGGTGCTGTTGCCGACAAGTTGCGCCAATACCTGAAAGGTGCCGACACGCCTCGAGCTTTGTCGGCAAGCGGCCTTAAAACCTATATCAATTGCCCATTGCAGTTCTACATGCAGTATGTCGAGGGATTGAGTGTCGAGGACGAGATAAGTGAAACGGTCGATAGCAGTGTGTTTGGTACTATCTATCACAATGTGATGGCATCGCTATATGATGAGTTAAAGGAAAAACATGGTGCCGACTGCGAGAATGGACTGAGAGTGGTCAATGTAACTAAATCAATGCTCGATGAGGTAATAGCCTCTACCGACAAGATTAAGCATTATATAGAGCGTGAATTTAACATTGTTTTTTATCATGCACGCAAAGATGCTCCTGTACCACGACTTACCGGCAAGAATAGTATTATAGCCCATACGGTATATATTTATGTAAAGCAAACACTCGAATATGATCGTGACAATGTAGCTCCGTTTGTGTACCACAATTCGGAGGAACGACTCAGTGGTGATATATTCCTTCCACTCGAAAACGGCTGTCATGTGCGATTTAAAGCCTTTATTGACCGTGTAGATTATTGTGACGACAAATTGCGCATTATAGATTATAAAACCGGCAGTGATGCTGTAGAGGTCTCATCAATCGAAGAACTCTTCAATCGTACGAGCAAGAAACTTCCCGGAGCAATCATGCAAGTATTGCTATACTGTAAGTTATATTCGATAGCCCATCCCGAACGACAATATAAAATGTTGCCGTTGATATATCGTGTGCGCAAGGCTTTCTCCGATTTTGTTCCTATACTCAAGATTGCAAAGTTGGATGTAAGTTGCTATGATGATGTAAAAGATCGATATGAAGAGCTACTCAATGAGGTGCTTCAGGAGTTGTTTGACGAGTCAATACCCTTTACACAGACCCAAGAATTGGAACATTGTAAGTATTGTGATTTCAAGACTATCTGTAAGAGAAATTGATACAAAATATAAAAAGCAAGCGTCCTCGACTGTTTAGTCGAGGACGCTTGGCATCTATAGATGTTATTCTCTTTACTTGTTGAGAGTAGGATATGCAATGCGTGTGTGGTATATTGTCATGAGTTTGTCGATGAAGGTTTCTTTGATTGTCTCTACGTCGCGGAAACTCAATGGCGTCTCTTTAAGCAAACCTTCGCTGATTTGTGCATCTATGATATTGTTTACCAACTTCGATATACTCTCACGATTGTACTCCTTAAGACTACGAGAAGCAGCCTCAACGGCATCTGCCATCATCATTATACCGGTTTCCTTGGTTTGAGGATTGTGACCGGGATAAGTAAACAATGATTCATCTACAGTCTCGCCCGGATGTTGGTTGCAGTAAGTATTGTAGAAGTACTTGGCTTTGCCATGGCCATGATGGGTAGCAATAAACTCTTGTACTTGACGAGGCAAACCTTGCTTTTGTGCCATCTTGATACCTTCGTCTACGTGAGAGATAATGATGCTGGCACTTTCTATCAAATCGAGATTTTTGTGAGGGCTCTCAGCTCCCGATTGATTTTCGGTAAAGAAAGCCGGATTGCTTAACTTACCTATATCGTGATATAATGCACCGGTACGAACCAACTGAGCATTACCTCTTACATGGTGAGCCGCAGCTGCAGCTAAGTTCGATACTTGCAGGGCATGCTGGAATGTGCCGGGAGCCTCTTCCGATAACTTTTGTAACAAAGGAGAGTTGATATCTGATAACTCTACCAAGGTTACAGACGAAAGGAATCCGAAAATGCGCTCAAAGATGTATATGAGAAGGTATGAGAAGAGCAAAAGTACACTATTGATACCCAAATTTATAAACATCCTTGGCGATATTTTACTTATGTCGCCCTCGGTGAATAAGATATATCCTACGTATGTAATGGCATAGATAGCAAAAACAATGACTGTGCATCGGAAAAGTTGTGACCGCTTTGATAGATTGTTGAGACTATCTATAACCGCCATACCGGCCACCATTTGCAAGAATACGTATAGCATGGGGTCGGTTGTTGCAAATGAGCATATAATGGTAGTAATAAGATGTACATACATTGCTGTGCGAGAATCGAAGAATGTAACAATAACAATGGGCACAATTGTTAATGGTACGAGGAAAATGGCGTGGAATCCTTTGGTTGAGGTAACAAAAGCAGCAATAGATAATAAAACGGTGAGAAGCATTATAAGTATCAGCGCTTTATTGTCATTCCACATGCGAGGACGGAAGAAAGCAAGAAAGAAATATAAGAATGCCAGAATACAACCAAACACAAGTACTTGTCCGGCAAGTGTCGAGTGTTGGTGGTAATTGCCCTTTGAGGCATTTTTGGCTATCATTATCTCGTATGAGGATAGTATACGATAAATCTCAGGTGTAATAATTTCTCCACGGTCTACAATGCGTTCGCCGGCTTGGACTATACCATCCGATAAGGCGATTTTTTGCAAAAGTTCGTCGCGCACTTTGTTTGTAGTGATGCTGTCGTAGAGTACATTGGCAACGAGGTAGTTGTTGAGGTTGCACACCTGCAACAAATGTTGTTGGTATGCATCGGGAAACTTAGCAACGATTTCCTCGTAGGCTTTCTTGGGAGAATAAAAATCTTCTGTATTACTGTTCTTGAGAGTGTTGTTCTCTCTAACATGGATGATGCTTACTTTATTGTCATTCAGCGATTTGTATTGTTCTGAAGATATAATGCCTTGGTCATAAATTGTTTTTATTGCATCTATAAATGCTTGCTTGCCTTGTTGGCTTATAGCCGATTCTCGCATATTGTTGATTTGTGCCGAGAACTCTTGTATCATTTGAGAGGCAACTGCGTTGTCTTTAGTAAATACAGGACGAAGGCCTTTCATAATGCTGTCGCGCTCATAGTTGAGGCGAGCTTCATCTTTATAAATAGGAATATCGAATGGGGCAGTGAGCAAGCTGTAAGACCATGGACGTCCCTCTTGAAAGACGTAGCCTCGATCTCCTTGTCGGGGGAAAAAGTTTACCAACAAAGCAATGGCTACAATGAAAAGTACTGAGCGTGTAAGCCATTGGCTTACTTTGTTGTTTTCATTTTTAGATTTCATATATTACCTATTTAATATGTTAACATTATTGTATACGCACTGCACTTTGCAATCCTTTTATTTTCTTGAGTAGAGTGCAAAGATGCTCAACAAGTTGTGCATCATGTGCAAATATATCTATTTTTCCTACAAAAACCCCTTTGTCCGCTTTGATATTAAACGATCGCATATTGATATTGAGCTTTTCGGTTATGATATTTGTAATATCATTGAGCATTCCTTTACGGTCGATACCTTTTATTTCAATTGTAACAGGAAATGCTTGTGACTCATCGGTTTCCCATGTAGTAGATACAATGCGTGAGCCATAGCTCGATTTTATTTTCATTGCCTCAGGGCATTCTTGCTTATGTACTATTACGGTAGTTTCGTTTGGAGCTACTATGCCCAGGACCTCGTCGCCCGGTATGGGGTGGCAACAGTTGGCTATAGTGTAGTTGGGGACACCGTCTTTTGTGTGAAGTATATAGGTTTGTTTGCGGTTAATACTCTCTTTAATGTTGTCGGTGAGTAGCGGATCTTCCTTGGGGCGTGCCAAACCTAAGGTGAGGTATTGCATGAGCTTGTTGTTGCTTTTGGCAAAGATGCGACGGTATGAATTATCGTCAAGCACAATACCTTTACTTCCTAATTTGTAGAAAAACTCATCAGGGTTTTTAAATCCCAGTCGCACCAGCGTGCGATTGATTATTTCGTTGGATGGTTGATGACCATGACTTATCATGAAGTCGTTGAAGGTCTTTTCACCCAAGGCAATGATTTGGCGGCGGTCTTTGCGAAGTGAAGCAGCCAATCGTGACTTTGCCACCGAGGTGGTTACATGTTCAACCCATTCGGCTTTGGGAGATTGTGATTTGGACGTGAGAATTTCTACTTGGTCGCCACTGCGCAATGGTTGGGTAAAGGGTACCAACTTATGGTTTACCTTGGCGGCAATACAGTGGTGTCCGAGATCGCTATGAAGGGTAAAAGCGAGATCGAGTACAGTAGCATTCTTAGGTAAAGTTATGAGGTCGCCCTTGGGTGTAAAGACAAAAATTTCGTTGCTATACAAGTTCATCTTGATACTCGATAGCATATCCATTGCATCGGGCGATGGGTTGTCAAGAGCATTCTTTATATTCTCAATCCATCCATTGAGTTCTGTGTCTTCAACCTTATCGCCTGTTTTATATTTCCAGTGTGCCGCCAGTCCTCGCTCGGCAATATCATCCATCTTTTGTGAACGAATTTGTACCTCTATCCAATTACCATTGGGACCCATTACAGTTACATGTAGTGCTTTGTAACCATTGGGCTTGGGGGTCGATAACCAGTTGCGGGTACGGTCGGGGTGTGGATGGTATATCTTGGTGATTATGTTGTAGATAGACCAGCAAATATCCGATTCGTCGATATCGTCGGGGCACTGAAATACGATGCGTACTGCATACAAGTCATATACCTCTTCAAATGGGATATGCTTGGCTTGCATCTTTTTCCATATCGAGTACACTGACTTTACTCGAGCCTTCATCGTATAGTTATAGCCACGTTCTACAAGCCGTTGTTCAATAGGTGAAGCAAATCGAGTGTATACATCGTTTATGTTACTTTCGCTCTCGGCTAGTTTGTGGCTGATTTTGTTGTATGAATCGGGGTGCTCAAACTTGAAGCTCAAATCCTCAAGTTCTGACTTAATCGAATACAAACCCAATCGGTGAGCAAGGGGAGCATAGATGTATGCTGTTTCACCTGCAATTTTAAATCGCTTGGCCGGAGCAAGAGAGTCGAGCGTGCGCATATTATGCAGGCGGTCGGCTATTTTGATAATGATGACACGAATATCTTCGGACATCGTGAGTAGCAACTTGCGAAAATTCTCAGTTTGCAAGGATATATGGTCGGCCACAATACCGCCCGATATTTTAGTCAATCCCTCAACAATCGATGCAATCTTACTGCCAAAGAGATTTTCAATATCTTCTACAGTGTAGTCGGTATCTTCTACTACGTCGTGTAGCAGTGCTGCGCATATCGATGTAGATCCCAGACCAATCTCCTGGCTCACTATGCGAGCAACCTCAATAGGGTGTAAGATGTATGGTTCACCCGATCTGCGTCGTACTCCATTGTGCGCATCTCGGGCAAAGGTATAGGCTTTTTTTATGATGTCTATTTTTTTGCGATGATTAGAGCGTAAATAACCATCCAATAGGTCTTGGAAGGCTTCTTCTATAATCTTTTCATCGTTGTTTTTGTTATCTATAAGTTCGTTCATAAAACTTATCTCTTTTGTTTATGCACCTCTTACTATGGTGTGCTTTTTTAGCAATGTGTATTAAATGACAAATATACAAAAAGCGATAAAGATATTTGTGATTGCAAGACTTTTTTAGATTCTCTTTTTTGACTAACGTTGGTTTTCATACTCGTCCATGCTCCACGATTCGCGCCATGGGATAGTAATCTTGTCGTTGTCAAACTCTATGGGCAACCACACGTAGCGCGAGTCTTCAAGGTCGGTCTTATTCCAACGGTCAAACATGGCTATATATAAATCCTTTTTGCCATATACTTGTTGAACGTAAGTACTCTGTGCGTAGAATGTCTTATCGGCATCGACACCTGTGCAGGGGTTTCCTATCGCAGTCCATTGACCCATTATTGAGTCGGCCACAGCAAGTTCGGCCTGATTGGGATCCCATCCGGTGCAACCCGATGAGAGCATATAATACTTGCCATCTTTCTTGAATACGGCCGGTGCTTCGCGACTCATATCAATGAAGTTGCGGGTGTAGCGACCTGTTGGTTGCAGATAGTCGTCGGTGAGTTCGTTGATGTACCTCGATGCATTGTGTTCCGATGATGCAAATTGGTATGCCTTACCATCGTCGTCAACAAAGAGTGTTTGGTCGCGACTCATAGCGTTGTTGGGTCTGAAAGAACCCAAGTATGTGAAAGGTCCTGTAGGTGAGTTGCTTACTGCAACACCGGCGGCCGCCTTGCTATAGTCGGCACTCTCGACATGTGCCCACATCACAAACTTTTGTGTCTTGCTGTTATATATAACTTTGGGGCGTTCAAGTACTTTCGATGGGTGCAAGTCGTGTGTGGGGTCGTCTTTTACAGCCGAGAGCACAATACCCTCGAATGTCCAATTGACCAAGTCGGTCGATGAGTAACAACTTACACCGGTTACATCGGTTCGGTAGCACTCCCATGTAGCCCATTCGGGCAGTATGGTTTCGCCTTTCTTGTACTCGCCATACCAGTAGTATACTCCGTCGTGGTACAACATGCCACTGCCATGGGCGTTAATGGGGTTGCCGGCTGTATCCAACCATACCTCTCCTTGTACTATATTGCAAGGCTGTGAGTTGCATGATGTGAGTAGTATAATCGCAGCTGTAGCCAATGCTGTGTAAACAAAATTCTTTATCATATGCGTTTAATACCTAATATTATTGAATAATAACTGTTGTTATCTCTTTTTCTTGTGAGGTGTATAGGGCCGTTTGGCATCCGATTTATTATGGTTTGCCTTGTGGTTATTGTTACCTCTATTCTCCTGCCTTGGTTGAGTGTGTAGGGGGATAAAGGGGCGGTCGCCATATAGTTGGCGAATGAGATCGGCACGGTGCATGCGATTGAGCGAGTTGCGTATCTCCTCCTCACTCTCACGCTGATACCAGAAGAAGTATTTGCGTTGACCCAACTTTTGTTCGGGGGTGCGTGCTGTAAATACCTTTTCGCCGGTATAGGGGTCTATGCCGGTATAGTACATCTCGGTTGCAAGCGTCATAGGGGTAGGTGTAAAGTCTTGCACCTGTTCAAGATGGAAATTGAGGTACTTGGTTGTTACAGCCAATTCGGCCATTGCCTCCTCGGTACAACCGGGGTGGCTCGAAATAAAGTAGGGGATAAGTTGTTGACGCAATCCTTCGCGCTTGTTTACCTTATCGAAGAGTGACTTGAAGGCATGGAACAGACCGAATGAGGGCTTTCGCATGTAGTTGAGTACCTTGTCGGATGTGTGCTCGGGGGCAACTTTGAGGCGACCCGATACATGGTGCGCAATAAGCTCCTCGGCATAGAGTCGTCCGCTGTCGGCTATCTCGGGGTTGCGGTGGCGATGCAGTACGAGGTCGTAGCGTACACCACTGCCTACATGCGATTTCTTAATATCGGGTAGAGCATCTACTTGCTTGAATAGGTCGAGCAATGGGCGGTGGTCGGTGACAAGATTGGGACACACAGCGGGGAACAGACATGAGGGACGACGACAACGATGGCATGCCTCTTGGTTTTCGCCGCGCATAGTATACATGTTGGCCGATGGGCCTCCTAAGTCGCTTATGTAACCCTTGAAGTCGGGCATATGGGTAATGGCCTTAACCTCGCGCATGATAGATTGTTGCGAACGTGAAGAGATAAACTTGCCTTGATGCGCCGATATGGTACAGAATGCACATCCACCAAAGCAACCTCTGTGCAGACACACCGAGTGGCGTATCATCTCGTAGGCGGGTATTGTCTTGCCTTTGTATCGAGGGTGGGGCAATCGGGTATATGGTAGGTCGAATGTACTATCAACCTCCTCGGTTGTCATGGGAGGATAGGGTGGGTTGATGTGTACGGCCTCATTGCCACAGCGTTGCCACAGGTGTCGAGCGCGGTAAGCGTTTGACTCCTCCTCGACAATCTTGAAGTTGGCAGCTTGTGTGCGCTTGTCGCGCAAACACTCTTCGTGTGGAGCCAATATTGCATGCTCGCTACTCTCCTCGGGTATCATGTCGGCAGGCTCAAGTACCACAGTTTGGGGTATATCGTGCATGGTGTGTATGCTTTCGCCGGCATCAAGGCGGTGTGCGATTTCGCGAATAGAGCGCTCACCCATACCATACACCATCATGTCTGCTCGGCACTCGGTGATGATAGAGGGACGCAACTTGTCTTGCCAATAGTCGTAGTGTGTAACACGACGCAACGAAGCCTCTATACCACCCACTATGACAGGTACATCGGGGAATAACTCCTTGAGAATGCGACTATACACAATAGTAGGATAGTCGGGGCGCATGCCATGACGGCCATCGGGAGTGTAGGCATCATCGCTACGCAAGCGCTTGTTGGCAGTATAGTGATTGACCATCGAGTCCATTGCACCTGCCGATAGGGCAAAGAACAAGCGGGGGCGACCCAGCTTGCGAAAGTCGCGTAAGTCGTCGCGCCAGTTGGGTTGCGGTACAATAGCCACACGGTAGCCTTCGGCCTCCAATACTCGACCTATTACAGCGGCTCCAAACGAGGGATGGTCGACGTAGGCATCGCCCGAGAAGAAAATAACATCTACCTCATCCCAGCCCCGAAGTTCCATCTCCTTGCGCGAGGTGGGTAGCCAATCTTGTAGTCTATATTCTTGCATAACGATATAATATCATTTCGAAATTCCAATATTAGCTGTAAAGATAGTGAAAGGTACGTGAAGACAATTACTGCAATTGTGAGTTTTTTTAGTTTAAGTGTTATTTTGTTGCTTGAGCATGGTGTATAAAAGGAAACACGACTATCCGATTGTTGTATCGAATAGTCGTGTCATTAGTAATTATAGCGTGTTATATAGGAGCTAAGCAAGTAGTGCAACAATCTTTTCGAGCCACTCGCGGTCGCACTCGTCAAAGGTGTTAAGATGTTCGCTGTCAATATCCAATACACCTATTATCTGTTGCGAACTGTCGAATATGGGTACTACAATCTCGCTCTTCGAGTCGCTACTGCAAGCTATGTGACCGGGAAACTGCTCAACGTCGGGCACTACTTGGGTTGTGCGTTCTTTCCAGGCAGTACCGCACACCCCCTTGCCGTAGGCTATGCGGGTACATGCAAGAGGACCTTGGAAGGGTGATAGTACCAGCACGTCGTCTACAACTCGGTAAAATCCCGTCCACCAAAAGTTGAACGTGGCATGTATCATAGCCGCCACATTGGCCATGCGGGCAATGAGGTCGGGTTCGCCCTCGGTTAGCGACACAACCTGTTTGTACAGTGTGTCGTACTTCTCGGCTTTGTTGCCTTGTGCTATTTCCAGATGTTCGGCCATGGCTTATTCGCTCCAGTCGCTAAAGGCTTTCATGATAACGGTCGGGTATCCATCCTCGGTGAATGCACCCAAGCGATATTGCGATGGTTTGCACTCGGGTTCCCAGTAGAATACACCTTTGCAACGACCGTTGGTCTCATTGATACTCTCGCGTATGACGCGGGCGAGTTGTTGACGACCTGTTTCCAACAATTCAGGTTGTTCTTCGTCTACATAGAATCCTGTCTCGACAATCATGATGTCGCTGTCGAACTTTTCGCTTACATAGCGAATGTTCTCGATGCAATCGGTAATGGTAGTTTCGGCATCGGTGCGGTATCCACCCTCTATAGCCCAGTAGGGGTAGAGCGACATGCCTATCATGTCCCATTTTACACCATTGTCTTTGAGGAGTCCGATATTCCAGTCGTACAGCTCACGGTCAAATCCATTATCGAGGTGAACAATGACAATGGCTTGCGGAAATACCTCTTTGCAAGCCTCGTATCCGGTGGCAATAAATCCGGCGTATTGCTCGGGATTGTGTATAGCATGTCCCATCGATTCGGTGATTGTAGTTTGTCCGTTTTCATCGAGTTCGGGCCATCCCCATTCGTTCGATTTTACACTCCACAGCAAGCCAAATCGAGTTTCGTTACCCACTTGAATCCACTTGGGCTCTATACCATTGTCTTTGAGGTATTGTAGCACTTCGATTGTGTGGTTTGCGAGGTCTTGTTTCATATCCTCATAGCTGTGTCCACTCCACGATGCGGGGATGTTTTGCTTGTTGGGGTCGGCCCACCAGTCGCTGTAGTGAAAGTCTACCATGATAGCCATATCTTGCTCCTTGGCGCGTTGACACTTTACGAGCAAGTCTTCTTTATTACACCAATTGCCATGTGCCGAGGGGTCAACCCATACACGTAGACGCACAGCGTTCAGACCCAGTTCCTTCATCAAGGCGGTACACTCGCGCTCTTCGCCCTCGAAATTATAGAATTTATGACCATTGTCCTCCATTTCCGTAGCCCAACTGATATCGGCACCCAACCAGAATTCGGGCTCTTGTTGTGTTGCCTTCTCTTGGCAAGCTGCCATGGATAGGGTTAGGGCCATGGCTGTTAGTATTGTCTTTGCCTTTTTCATAACAATAAGTGTTGATTATTTTGCAAAAACGGGAGTGTGTAATGTGCACACTCCCGTCATTTATTATATAATGTATAGTTGCTTATTTAGCTTCGCCACACATTACCACCTCAACAAGGTTTTCGTTGTCGAGGAACAAGCTGCGGAGGAAGCGGTTCAACTCTTTGGGTGAAATGCTTTCAAGAGCTTGTTTGTAACCGATTTCGGTGTTGTTGTTGAATACGCGGTTAGAAAGTACGCCCATCCAGTAGCTATTTTCGCGTAGGTTGTTGTCGTATTGTTTGAGCATGTACTCTTTAACTTTGTTGAAGTCTTCTTCACGAACACCATTTACAACAACTTTCATCAACTCCTCTTTAGCACGGTTCTTGAGGTACTCTTGTTTCTCAACGTTAGTGTCGAAACCGAACAAGAACATCCACTCGTTGTTCATGTGGTTGATGTCTGAGCTTGTACCTACACCATATGTACCACCTTCTTGCTCACGGATAGTCTCAGTGTAAACGATGTCCATGATTTGGCTGAAGATGTCCATCATGATACCTTTGCGCATAGTGTAGTCGCTTGTACCTGAGTAGATAACGTATACACTTGCTGCGGGGTTCTCCATGGGGATTGAGAAGTGGTTGAGGTTCTCGCCCTTAGCAAAGTGCTCAACGGGAGTAACCGACTCACGGCAGAAGCATGAGGGAAGAGTTGCAATGTATTTCTCAACGAGAGGACGCAATACTTCGAGGTCGAATGAACCTACAAAGTTGAATGTAAAGTCAGCTGCGTTGGCAGTACGCTCTTTTGCAATAGCAAGCATGCGGTCGTAGTTGGCGTTCTCGAAGTCCTCTGCTTTTACCATGCTCATCATAGGATCGTGTGCGTACATAGTGTTACGCAATGAGTCGCTGTAGATGAATTGGGGGTTAGAAGCGTTGTTAGCATACATGCTCATGTATTGCTCTTTGTTCACGTTGTATACCTCTTCATCTTTACGGATGTCGGTGAATGTGAGGTAAACAAGTTGCAACATAGTTTCGAGGTCTTTTACTGCGCAGTTACCATATACTTGCTCGCTATATGTGCCCAAGCCCAAGCCTACGTTGGCATTTTTACCGGCGAGTGCTTTACGCAAGTTGGTTGCTGAGAAGTTGCCAAGACCACCTACACTGTGGAGGTGTGAGAATACCTTCAATGTAGCAGCATCCTCGGCAGTGTATTTGCTCTTACCACCATAGCTGGTAGCGCTCATGATAATTTCATCATCTTTGAAGTTGGTTTGTTTCAACACAACCTTAACACCGTTAGAGAGAATCCACTCGGTAGTACCGGGGAATGTACCGTCCAACTCAGCGATAACGCGACCGGGAGTAAGTTCTTTAGAGATAAGGGGCTCGTTAGATACCTCGTCTACATAAGCTGTGATTTCTTCAGCTTGTACAGCCTTGATAGCAACTACAGCCTCTTGTGCAGTAGGATATGTTACGCCCTCTTTCTCGGGACCTGTAACACAGATAACGATGTTCTCGTCGGTGATAGCCTCAGCCATGTATTGGTTGATAGCCTCAACGGGGATTTGGGGAGCCAAGCCTTGGATGAGTTGGAATTCCAATTCGATACCGGGTATGTAACCACCGTCGATATAGTGACGGATATACTCGTTGGCATATTGCATGCTACGACGGTTGTTGCGCTCGTTGTAGAGGCTCTCGTAGTAAGAGATGTAGTCGGCCTTAGCACGGTCGTACTCCGATGCAGTGAAACCATAACGAGCTGCACGCTCAGCCTCACGTACTACGCCTTGGAGACCTTCGATTACTTTACCCTCTTTTACGTTAGCCGACAATGTGAAGGCATCCTTAGTAGAGGCAAGACCGAAGAACTTGCTATCGTAGCAGCTTGCGCTGTTGAAGGGTGCGTTGGGCATGTTGCTTATTTCTGCGAAACGGTTGCGGAGCATAAGTGAAGCCATGCTGGCGATGTACTCTTGTACTACACCAATCATTGTGCCACGATATTCGCGGGGAAGAGGATCGTGCTTGAAGTAGATATCAACATCGGTTGATGTAGCTTCAACGTCGCTACCTACAACATAGATAGGCTCAGCGTTGTTGGGGACTTCGTGATAGATGCGCTCTGCAGCATTTGCAGGCATTTCAATGTGGCTGAAGAGCTCTCTTACGCGAGCTTCCATTGCGTTAACGTCGAAATCACCAACTACAATGATAGCTTGGTTGTCGGGACGATACCACTTGTTGTAGTAGTCGCGCAAGTCTTGGTAGGGGAAGTTCATTACTACCTCCATTGTACCGATAGGCAAGCGGTTGGCATATTGGCTGCCTTCGAACATAACGGGGATAATCTTCTCCATGATACGCCATTGAGCATCGTTGCGTGTACGCCACTCTTCGTGGATTACACCACGCTCGCTGTCAATCTCAGCCTCTTGCAAGAGGATGTCGCATGCCCAGTCGTGAAGCACGAGCAAGCAAGAGTCCATCAAGCCGGCGTTGGTTGTAGGAACGTTCGATACACGATATACTGTCTCATCAAGACCTGTGTATGCGTTGATGTCGACACCAAATTTGATACCGTTTTGCTCCAAGTAGTTGAGCATGTTTTTACCGGGGAAGTTGCCTGTTCCGTTGAAGGCCATGTGCTCAAGGAAGTGGGCAAGACCGCGTTGGTTCTCTTCTTCGAGTACCGAACCTACCTTTTGAGCAATGTGGAACTCGGCACGGTTCTTGGGTGTCTCATTGTGACGAATGTAGTATGTGAGTCCATTGTCAAGAACTCCATAACGTACTTCTGCATCGATGGGCAGAGGTTGTGCCATCGGATTTTCTTGTGCAACTGCGGGCATTACAAATGCAATAATAGCAGCTACAAGAAGTGTCTTAAAAGCTTTTACGTTCATTGTCTTTTATTTTTATAAGGTTAATAATTATTTCATTTTTTTTGAATGTTATACTGCGTTACAAAGTGTCGCATTCGGCCAGCCATATTGCCGATGAAGCATCGCTGGGCATACGCCAGCTACCGCGAGGCGATAGGCTCACTGAGCACACTTTGGGACCATCGGGCAGACAGCTACGCTTAAATTGACTGCTGAAGAAACGACGGTAGAAGTTGCGCAACCAATGCTTGATAACCTCGTCGCTATATGTGCCACGGAAGGCATGGCGAGCAAGGAAATATACCTTCGATGGGCTGAATCCGTGTTGCAAGGTATAGTAAATAAAGAAGTCGTGTAGCTCGTAGGGACCTACAAGGTCTTCGGTCTTTTGTTGGATATTGCCACTATCGTCGGCGGGTGTCAACTCGGGGCTGATGGGAGTAGCCACTACGTCAAGGAGTGAGTTACTTATCTTCTCGTTGTCGTGGTTGCGCGCTACCCACTCAACCAATGCGCGCACAAGTGTCTTGGGCACACCGGCCGAAACACCATACATCGACATGTGGTCGCCATTGTAAGTAGCCCATCCAAGTGCAAGTTCCGATAGGTCGCCTGTACCTATCACGATGCCTTGTGTTTGGTTGGCAACATCCATGAGTATCTGTGTGCGCTCGCGTGCTTGTGAATTTTCGTATGTAACATCGTGTACATTGATGTCGTGTGCAATATCGATAAAGTGTTGCTTAACAGCCGGTACAATCGATATCTCGCGCATGGTGATACCCATCTCTTTCATCAATGTCAAAGCATTCTCGTAGGTGCGACCACTTGTGCCAAATCCGGGCATGGTGATACCTACTATATCGGTCATAGGACGACCCAATCGACGCAATGCCTCGGCACATACCAAGAGGGCAAGTGTTGAGTCAAGACCACCCGACACGCCCAATACAAGAGTCTTGGTGCCGGTGTGCAATATGCGCTTGAGCAATGCCGATACCTGTATGTTGAATGCCTCTTGGCACACTTCGTTGCAAGCCTCAGCACAGCGAGGAACGAAGGGCGATTGTTCTATCTTGCGAGTAAGGGTGATAGACTCTTTGCGAATGCCGTTTATTACGGTCTCGCGGTAGGGTTGTATCTTGCGCAATGTTGCAGCGCCACCCATAAAGCTGGTAGTGGCCTGACGCTCATTGTTGAGGCGATTAACGTCTATCTCGCTGATAGCCAACTGAGGATTGATGCAGAAGCGATCGGCAGTGGCCAAGAGTGTTCCGCTCTCATATACCAATGCGTTACCGGCAAATACGAGGTCGGCGGTAGATTCACCAAAGCCCGATGAGGCATATATATAGCCACTCATGCAACGGGCACTTTGTTGCGAGATAAGCGAGCGCAAGTATTTGTTTTTACCTATTTGCTCGTTACTTGCCGAGAGGTTTACCAAGATGTTGGCACCATTTTGTGCGTGGTGACAGCTGGGAGGTACGGGTGTCCACACGTCCTCGCATATCTCTATGGCAAACTTGGCATCGCCAATGGCAAAGAGTTGACGGGCGTCGAGGGGTGCTGTTTGACCACACAATGTCACACTGTTACTATAGGCATCGTCGGCTGTTGCAAACCAACGTTCTTCGTTAAATTCTTTATATCCGGGTAGATAACTTTTGGGTACTACACCGTGTATTGTGCCGTGCGATACTACAATGGCACAATTGAAAAGCTGGTTATCGCATCGTACAGGAGCACCTATCACGCTCACCATATCCAGCTCTTTGGTCTCTTCAATAAACAGTCCAAGTGCTTTTTCGGCTTCGTCAAGGAGTAGGCGTTGGCTGAACAAATCGCCACAAGTGTATGCAGTGATGCACAACTCGGGAAATACGAGCCATTCAACATCTTGTGCAGCAGCCTGACGGGCCAAGTCTATCATCCCTTCAGCGTTGCGACGGCAATCGGCAACAGTTACAGGCGGGATGGCAGCAGCTACTTTGATAAATCCGTACTTCATTGTATAAAGTGTGTTAATACATTATCGTGCAAAGATAAAAAAAATGCGCTATAAATTTTATTTAAAACGGAAATATTATATTTGCATCGGTTAATTAACGTGAATTTATATACATTTTTATCTATACACTTATACAATATGAAACGCCAACATCTTATTTCGTTTGTTATATCTTTTATGCTCTTCTGGGTTGTGTGCTATTTCTTTAACACAACAGCTCTGCTGGGTAAGGTGGTTTTTGCCAAGGCTTTTATTAGTCCGTGGCTTACTTACACAACTGTCATGAAGTACTTTAGTATAGGCATGGGTGTGGCTCCGTGGATGGCTTATGTGCTGTCGGCATGTTTGCTCCTTTTTATATGGGCTTCGCTCTATTTCTTTGTCTATTCGCTCATGCAAGCCCTTGCTGATAAGAAGCATAGACGATAAGCTATATTGTTGCCGAACCTCGATGTAAGTGTGAGGCGTAGCTATAAAAGAACAACGCGACTACCCAATCGGGTAGTCGCGTTGTTGTATGTAGGGTTGCTGTGAATTAGTGTTTGGGTTTGATGTCAAACTTCACGGGGTGCAACATGTTTTCGGGGCTGAGGATAGTATCGAGCTCTTCCTTAGTGATGATGTCGTGCTCGAGTACGAGGTCATATACGCTACGGCCTGTTTCGAGAGCCTCTTTAGCAATCTTAGTAGAGTTCTTGTAGCCGATAACGGGGTTGAGGGCAGTAACGATACCGATGCTGTTGTGTACCATTGTGCGGCAACGCTCTTCGTTGGGAGTGATACCTTCGATACAACGAGATACGAGAGTGTCGAAACCGTTACGCATCAAGTCGATTGACTCGAAGCAGCATTGTGCCATTACGGGCTCCATTGCGTTCAACTCCATTTGAGCTGCATCACCGGCCATAGTTACGCACAATTCGTTACCCATAACTTTGTAGCAAATTTGGCTCATTACCTCGGGGATAACGGGATTTACCTTACCGGGCATGATAGACGAACCGGGTTGCATGGGAGGCAAGTTGAACTCGCCAAGGCCGCAACGAGGACCGCAAGCCAAGAGGCGAAGGTCGTTACAGATTTTGTTTACTTTCACGGCAAGGCGTTTCAATGCAGCAGCATAACCTACCATGCAAGATGTATCAGATGTAGCACCTACGAGGTCGCCTGAGTTCTTGAAGGGAAGACCTGTGATGTCGCACATAGCTTTTACGCACTTCTCGGCATATCCGGGCTCGGCGCAAATACCTGTACCGATAGCAGTAGCACCCATGTTGATAGTGAGGAAGTCCTCAGCAGCGTGGTTGAGGTGTGCAATCTCGTCAGTAAGGATGCTGGCAAAGCCGTGGAATGTTTGACCCAATGTCATGGGTACTGCGTCTTGCAATTGAGTACGACCCATCTTGATTACGTGAGCCATTTCGTCACCCTTCTTGTTGAGGGCGTCGATAAGACGTTGCAAGTGGGGCATGAACTCTTGGTGTGAGTAGTAGAGACCTACGTGGATAGCAGTAGGATATGCGTCGTTGGTTGATTGTGCACAGTTTACATGGTCGTTGGGCGAGCAGTATTGGAACTCACCACGTTTGTGACCCATGAGGTCGAGGGCGCGGTTGGCAATTACCTCGTTAGCATTCATGTTGGTTGTTGTACCGGCACCACCTTGAATCATATCGATGGGGAATTGGTCGTGGTGTTGACCATCGAGTATCTCTTGGCATGCTGCGATAATAGCTTTTGCTTGCTCGTCGGTAAGCAAACCAAGTTCGTGGTTGGCCTTAGCAGCAGCCATCTTTGTAATGGCAAGACCGTTGATGAATTTGGGATACTCGTTCAAGTGGAACTTACTGATGGGGAAGTTTTCGATACCACGAAGAGTTTGTACACCGTACAAAGCATCTGCGGGAATTTCACGTGCACCGAGCAAGTCGCTCTCAATGCGAAATTCAGTCTCTTTCATGTCTGATTTATTTAAGGTTAATTATTTACGTTTGAGTTATAATGCCCTCTGTGGCACTTTGCTGTGCAAAGTTACACTCAATGTGCGAATAAAACAAATTTTATGGATATTTAATTTGGTATAAATAGACGAAAAATATTCATATTGTCACATTATATAATATACAATATGCGAGACTATCCTATTGTGGGTAGCCTCGCTATGGTAAAGTGTATTGTGTCGTTGTTGATTAGGTTGTGGGAGGTGTCTGTTTTTCCTCTAATATATTGCCTTGTAGGTCGATGTACATACGTTCTTCGCCTATAACGACCTCGGCACGACCATTGATAAAGTATCCAGCGCTGTCGTATTGACAAGGAAGTACGGTGCGTCCTTTGTCATCGATATAGCCATACTTACCATCTTGCTTGATGATGGTTACACCATCGCGGAAGGGGAGGTCTATGTAGGAACTTTGGCAGGCGTATATCTCTTTGCCCTTGCGGTTGATGAGACCTTGCTTGCCGTCTATCTCTACAATGGCATATCCGCTGATAAAGTCGGTTATCTTGTCATACTTGAAGGGTACAGCCTCGCTACCGTCGGGGAGTATAAATCCACTTTTATTACCCAACTTAACGCGTGCCATGCCATCGCAGAAGGGGTCGGCAATGTCATATTTGAAGGGGATGGCTGTTGTTCCGTCGGGACGTATGTAGCCCCATTTTTTCTTTTTCTTTACAGGAGCCAATCCTTCCGAGAAAGATAGTATGCGACTGTATATAGGCTTTACAACCATCTTGCCGGCTCGATTGATAAAGCCCCAAGTGGCGTCGACCATTACAGCTGCCATTCCGCCTATAAAGCGGAGCGAATTCTTGAATTTGCAGGGTATGACAAGACTGCCGGTAGTATCGATATATCCATATAGTCCGTCTTTCTTAACGCGGGCAAGACCTTCACTGAAGTCTTTGGCGTTTTCGTATATACAAGGTACTTCTACTTCTTCCGATTCTTTGT
>JAEIGA010005884.1_pt1 | contig 18650 bp, 12 predicted proteins | sample 9270691 | NCBI WGS metagenome assembly JAEIGA01 (sample SAMN17057246, study PRJNA624740) | gut metagenome | biome: biome; isolation source: fecal sample | host: Bos grunniens | place: China: Xizang | collected 2019 | reverse complement strand
GTGTCCGAGCTCGTCCAGCTTGAGCAGAGTGTCGTGCAGATACTCAAAGGTGAAATGGGTGGTAACGATATCTGATTTGGGGTCGTCTGCCGGGTGCTGTACGGGACAGAAATCGTAAATTTCATACTCCTTGGGAACAACGACGATACCGCCGGGATGCTGACCCGTGGTTCGCTTAACACCGACGCAAAGACCGACCAAGCGGTTCATCTCGGAGCGAGACAGCGAAACACCGCGCTCCTCCAGATATTTGATGATATATCCGTACGCCGTTTTGTCCGCAACTTCTCCGATGGTACCAGCGCGGAAGACGTTTTCCGCACCGAACAGCTCCTCGGTGTATTTGTGTACCTTTCCCTGCACTTCACCCGAGAAATTCAGGTCAATATCGGGAGATTTGTCGCCGTAGAAGCCAAGGAAGGTCTCAAAAGGAATGTCATGTCCATCGCCGATCAGCTTGGCGCCACACTTGGGGCAAGCAGCATCCGGCAAGTCGAAGCCGGAGCCGACCGAGCCGTCGGTAAAGAACTGGGAATACTGACATTCGGGGCAATAGTAGTGTGGCGGCAGCGGATTGACCTCGGAAATACCGGCGCAGGAGGCAACGTAGGACGAGCCGACCGAGCCACGCGAGCCGACAAGATAACCCTGGCTCTCACTGTACCAAACCAGCTTTTGCGCGATCATATAAAGCACCGCAAAACCGTTTTTGATGATGGAGGTCAGCTCCTTTTCAAGGCGCTTACCAACGATATCCGGCAAGGGCTTGCCGTACTGCTTCTCTGCTCTCTCGTAGCAGATGCGCTGCAGATCCTCCTCCGCGCCATCCATGTGCGGCGTGAAGGTTCCCTTGGGGAACGGACGAATATCATCCGCAATCATATCCGCGATCATGTTGGTGTTGGTCACAACGACCTCATACGCCTTTTCCTCGCCAAGGTAGGAAAACTCCTCCAGCATCTCCTCGGTGGTGCGCAGATACAGTCCGATATCGCGGTCTGCATCCTTGAATTTCATACCGGCCAGCAGGATCTTACGGCCGATCTCATCTTCTTTGTTCAAGAAATGAACGTCGCAGGTCGCAACGACGGGCTTGTTATATTTTTCTCCAAGCTCGACGACGCGGCGGTTGAGATCACGCAGCCCCTCGTCATCACGGATCTTCCCATCGGCAACCAAAAAGCGGTTGTTGCAAATAGGCTGAATTTCCAAGTAATCGTAGAAGTTAACGATCTCCTCGATCACACCCTCCGGCTTGTTATCCAGAATGGCCTGCACCAGCTCACCGGCCTCGCAGGCCGAGCCAACGATCAGACCCTCGCGATATTTTTCCAGCTCGGTCTTGGGAATACGCGGCTGACGATGGTAATATTTCAAATAGCCCATGGAGATCAAGCGATAGAGATTTTTCAGTCCCGTCGCGTTCTTGACCAGCAGCACCTGGTGATACGAGCGCAGCTTCAAGGGATCGGCGTTTTTGAGCATTTCACGCTGCAATACGGCAAAATCCTGCATATCCGTCTCGCGCATCTTATTGACCATGCAGAAATAGATCTGCGCCAGAATATCCGCGTCATCGCAAGCGCGGTGGTGGTGGAACTCGGGCAGGTTATAATACTTGGCGACCACGTCCAGCTTATGCGTTTTAAGTTCAGGATTGATAAAGCGGGACAACGCCACGGTATCCATGTACGGGTTATCAAAGGGTAAGCCGCACTGCTCGGCAAAGGTACGAATAAAGCCGACATCAAACTCCGCGTTGTGCGCGACCAAAAGCTTGGGCGAGCCATCCTCGCGTCTGCCAATAAAGTCAAAGAACATCTGTAGAGCTTCCTTGGTCTTGGGTGCTCCCTTGACCATCTCATCTGTGATGGAGGTCAGCTTGACAATATCCTCCGGAATGGGCGTTTCGGGGTCAACGAATGTATCAAACGACTCCAACACCACGCCGTCCTTGATGCGAACGGCGCCGATCTCGGTGATCTTACAGGTGCGATTGGAAAGACCGGTTGTCTCGATATCAAAGACGATCATCTCGTCGTCAAAGCCGCCGTCGTACTTACCGAAGACCGCGCTGACCTTGTTATCGACAAAGTAAGCCTCCATACCGTAAATAACCTTCTGCCCCAGCTTTTCCGAGGCCAGCATGGCCTTCTGATAGCCCTGGACGTTGCCGTGATCGGTAATGGCGATGGCCGGCATGCCCCACTTGTTGGCCGTCTTGACAATGACGTCGGGCGGTGTCAAGGCGTCCATCGAGGACATCGAGGTATGCAGATGCAGCTCAACGCGCTTGACAGGGGCATTATCGGTACGCTCAATTTTTTTGATCTTCATCACCGAAGTATAGAAGAACGTAAAATCAATATCCACGCCGCTGCGGTGAGTTTCGTGCTTGATGTATCCCTGCAGCGCGACGGCCATACCATTCTTGACCTGACCGGCCAGTTCCTTGGCCTCCTCCGCCGTCAGACTGTATTTTTTGACCTCGATAGAGGAATTTCCATCGTAAACGCTGAAAGTAACGTTATACTTCTCTCCTCCGCGCGCCTGATCCTCAGTATAGCCGAACACCTCACCAAGAATGACAAGTCCGCGCTGTGCCGTTTGCAGCGAAGCAATGACGGCAGGCGTGGAAATATCAAAGGGCTGTCCGATCAAAAGCTCGGGCGAGGAAATATCGAAGGTAGAAAAACCGATGGTGCATTTTCCGTCCTCTATGACGGCCTCAGGCACGTCCTCGCGATAGATCGAGCCGATTCGAGGCAATACAGCCGTCTCCGGCTCAGCAGGAGCGTTCGCGCTTGATCTGCCAAAATCGGGATCGTGCTGACGCTGCTCCATCATACGATTGTATTCGGTCTCTGCCTTGGCGATCTGCGCGTCCAGCTCCTCCAAGCGTCGATCCTTGCGGCTGCTTGCATAGCTTGCCGACAGCTGATCGCTATGTACAATGCGCACCTGGAAGGAAAGATTAAATTCACTACGTAAAATACCCTCGATGACCGCCGGCGTCTGTCCGTTTTCCATCAAACGGATGCCGCCCTCGGTCTCAAAGGGAACTTCAATGGTCAGAATATTATCCTCCATCGACGCGCGATACTGCGAAAAGAAACCGCGCGCAACAATGCCGATGCGCTCGGTCTCCATCAAAAGCGCCGGAATATACCCTTGTGAAAACGTCTCGCTCGGATAGTGCGGCAGAATTTTTACATACTGCAAGTCGTACGCGCGGCGGATCTCCTCCTCAATGGTATAAAGATCCTCCTTGTCCACCGGCGTCGGAAAGGACAAGGACAACTCCAGCATTCTCTTTTCTTTATCGGCGCGCACGGAATAATCGCCAAGATCGGCAAAAATCCGCTTGGCAAGTGCTCCCGGCTCGTATTTTTTTAATATATCGTATAGTGACCGCTTGGGCTGCGGTGCAGCATTCTGTTCCGTCATATTTTATATCCTTTAACTTGATCTTAACTCTTATTTTCCGTCTCTCACTTCGCACAGCATCCCAATCAGCGTGGGAATCAGCTGATCCTCGGGCAGCTTCGCGATGATCTCACCGCGACGCATGAGAAGTCCCTCTCCCTTGCCGCCGGCAATGCCGAAATCCGCCTCGCGCGCCTCGCCGGGACCATTGACCACGCATCCCATCAGCGCGACCTTAAGGGGTAAATTCAACAAGCCCTCTTTGGCTGCCGCCGCTTTGAACTGCTCACAAAGCGCAAGCAAGTCGATCTTGGTGCGTCCGCAGGTCGGGCAGCTGACAATATCCATGCCACTCTGTCCCTCAATGCGCAAGGCATTGAGAATATCACGCGCCGCTGCGATCTCACTCAAGGGATCTTCCGTGAGTGACACACGCAGCGTGTCACCGATACCATCGCACAAAAGGCCGCCGATGCCAATGGCACTCTTGATTCTTCCGCTATCGCCGTTCCCTGCCTCGGTCACACCGAGGTGAATAGGATAGTCACAGCACTGCGCCAAGAGGCGGTTTGCCGCGATCATAGTCGAAACGTCCGAGGACTTGATGGAAATGGCAATATCGTAAAAATTATATTTTTCAAGCAGCGATGCATGATACATCGCACTCTCCACCAGCGCCTGGGCGGTGGGCGCGCCGTGCTTTTGCAGCAGCTCCTTTTCAAGAGAACCGCTGTTCACGCCGATGCGGATGGGAATACCGCGCTCAAGGCATGCACGTGCCACCCGGGCGACGCGATCCTCGCTGCCGATGTTTCCGGGATTGATGCGAATTTTATCAATGCCAAGCTCGGCACAGCGCAGTGCCACGCGATAGTCAAAATGAATATCCGCGACAATGGGAATATGCACCTGGGGCGTTTTGATCAGCGGCAACAGCTCTGCCGCCTCCATATCCGGCACGGTGATGCGTACAATATCACAGCCAATGTCCTGCAGTGCCAAAATCTGCGCTGCCGTCGCTGCCGCATCGTGCGGATCGGTGTTAGTCATGGATTGGATGGCAATTTGATTCTTTCCGCCAATGGCGATCTTGCCGATATGCAGTTCTCGCGTTTTTCTTCTGTTTTTTTGAAAATCCATATTTTTGCCATCCTTCCTATCAACTGTTAAAACAAGGAAACGATATCCTTACTGACTACAAACAACATCAGCATCATCAAAAGTGCGATGCCGACCAAATGAATTTTTGCTTCAACGTCGGGGTTGACCTTTTTTCCAATGATGATCTCGATCAAAAGGAACAAAAGTCTGCCGCCGTCCAGCGCCGGAAACGGGATCAAATTGAACACACCCAGATTGATCGAGATCACAGCCATAATATACAGCACGTAATGCAAAATCTGCAATCCGTTCCAATTGCTGTTCTCAATGGTCTCGGCAACTGTTGCCGTAATGCCCACGGGGCCGGAGAGCGCCTGCATGCCGAATCGACCGCTGATCAAGCCAAGAAGGCTATCCCACACCATTTTGACCAACGAGCAGGAACGATAAAAGGAGACCTGCAAAATGGTCAAAACACCGGGATCCTTTTCTGCCAGCACGTAAAAATCGTAATTGCCAAAGGTCACGCCGCTTTCCTCAAACGTTGGGAAGCGAACGTCTTCAAGCACCATCTTCTCGCCGTTACGAATGACGGTCAGATCCAGCGGCTTGCTTCCTTGGTTGGTGATCTCATACGTCAGCTCCTCGCCGCTATGCACCCTGACCTTGCCGACCTTGATCACCTCGTCCCCCGGCAAAAGTCCACCCTCAGCACAGCTCGTTGCGCCTTCCTGAAAGTCTGCGATGGTGTTGGAGGCAAGCGTCCCCTGGGATACCGAGATACAAACGATCAGAATGACGATCAAAAAACCGACGATCAGATTCACCGTCGCACCCGCAGCAAACACCAAAAATCTCTGCCAGGCAGGCTTTGCACTGAGCGCTCCGGGAAGATCCTCGTCGCCGCTCTCACCAACCATGGCAACGTAACCTCCGATCGGCAAAGCGCGGATGGAAAACACGGTATCGTGCTTTTTCATCTTGCGGCTGAACAACTTGGGACCCATACCCACAGAAAATTCCTCAATGGCAACGCCGCATCGGCGCGCCACGAAATAATGTCCTGCCTCATGAGCTAAAATCAAAAATCCAAAAACAAAAACAGCGGCAATGATACTCCAGAAAACTGTCATGAAATCATAACCCTTTCTTTTCTTGCTCCTGCGCGACAGCTCTTGCGCAGGCATCGTAATATAAAATTTCTTCCATGCTCGTCGCACGCATAGCGTCGGGCAGCGCGTCCAGCGTACGCATCACCATCCGGGCGATCTCGCCGAAGTAGATGCGGTCATGCAAAAAGGCATCCACCGCCACCTCGTTGGCTGCATTGAGCACAGCGGGTACGGCACCTCCCTGTCGAAGCGCTGCTCTTGCCAGCTCCGTCATGGGGAACGTTTCGGTATCCGGTGTATAAAAGGTCAGCTTACCGATCTGCGTCAAATCCAAGGGAGCAAGCTGCGAGGGCGTACGGTGCGGATGTGTCAGCGCATGCTGAATGCACAGGCGCATATCGGGAACGGCCAGCTGTGCCAGAATGCTATGATCAATATATTCCACCATTGAATGAATTATACTTTCTCTGTGCACAACGACGCTGACGCGATCCTCGGGAACGCCGAACAAATAGCAGGCCTCGATGATCTCAAAGCCCTTGTTCATCATAGTCGCGCTGTCGATGGTGATCTTCGCGCCCATGCTCCAGGTAGGATGCGCCAGTGCATCTGCCGCACGCATGGATGCGATCTCATCTGCCTTCTTTCCGAAGAACGGCCCACCCGAAGCGGTCAGGATCAGCTGCTTGACCTCGCTTGCAGGATGTCCCTGCAGGCACTGTGCGATGGCACAGTGCTCGCTGTCGACAGGACGAATGGTGACGCCGGCCTCGGCTGCAGCACGCATAACCGGCTCGCCTGCTACGACCAACGACTCCTTATTCGCCAAAGCCAACTGCTTACCTGCGTTCAAAACGGACATAGTCTGCGCCAGTCCCGCCTTGCCGATGATGGCATTGAGCACCAACTCGGACGCGCTTGCCCGAATCATCTCGGAAATTCCCTGCTCTCCCGCGAAAACGCGGACAGGAAGATCGGACAGGCGCACGCGCAGATCCGCTGCGGCAGCCTCGTCTCCCATAGCGCAATATTTGACGCCAAAGCGTCGCGCCTGTTGCTCGACCGTCGCCACGTCCCGTCCGGCACAAATTGCCTCTACGGGAATTTGCAAGTGCTCTGCGACATCCAGTGTTTGCGTACCGATCGAGCCGGTACTGCCAAGCACGACAATACTTTGCATGTTATCTTTATGATCAACCTTCATAATTTTCTCACATTCCATTTATGCCGCGATGAACAGCGGGCCGAACGAGGTCACCAGCAAAAGAACAAGCGACACCGCCAAAACCGAGTCAAAGCGGTCCAAAACGCCGCCGTGTCCCGGGAACAGCTTGCCGAAATCCTTGATGCCGTAGGTGCGCTTGAGCGCCGACATACAAAGGTCACCGATCTGCGATACAAAAGAAACACACAAACCGCTGATGCCCAGCATGAGATAATTCGCCTGTATTTCTCCGCCGCTGATCCTCTGAACGATGAAACCGTACAGCAGCATGGACAGCACGCAGAAAACAACACCGCCGACGCTTCCCTCCACCGTCTTTTTCGGGCTGATTTCAGGGATCAGCTTGTGCTTACCGAACAGTCTACCGCAAAAATAAGCAAAAATATCTGTCACCCAGGCGCCGATAAAGCAGATCAGATACACGTATTTTCCATCCGCACTACCACCTCTGAGCACCACGATTGCGGAAAAAGCCGCAACAATGTAAAAGCAGCAGAAAAACGGCACAGCAATCTCCTGTGGTGAAGATTTTCCGCGCTTGAACACCAAGTAAGTAAAGAAATACAGTGACAAAACGATCAATCCTGCCATAGCAAGAGTCGATAAGGTAGCTCGATCTGTCCAATAAAATGCCAAACACGGACACACCGCGCTCAAAAGCAACGGGAGAGCAATGCCCACCCTGCGATGAACGCCGCAGCAGCGCAGCATTTCATACACTGCGATTCCGCAAAAGATTGTCGCAGCAATCGGAAGAACTACCGTATTCGAAAAGATCAGTATCGGCAGCAGCACCAAAATAGCTACTACCGCCGTTATGATTCTTACAACCATGTTGTTTTGCTCCTTTACCAGTCATGCTTTCGCAATGACACCGCCAAAGCGGCGCTTGCGCGTGTAAAATTGTGTAACGATCTCGTCAATATCCTCCGGCGTCAGATCCGGCCACAGCTTATCGAAAAAATAAAACTCGGAATAAGCCGCCTGCCACAAGAGAAAGTTGGAAATGCGCACATCCCCTCCCGTGCGTACAATGAGATCGGGATCGGGACTTGCAGCCGTGTACATGGCGGCGGAAATATCGGCCTCCGTGGGCTGCTCTATACCGCGCTCACGAAGCAAGCGGTACGCTCTTGCGATTTCTGCTCGCGCACCGTAATTGATGGCAATATTCAGCACCATCTCCCCGTCCTTGGTACTCTCCTCCAAGGCGGCGATCTTTTTCTGCAGTTTCTCGGGCAGTGGCGAAGGATCGCCGATCAAGCGAAAGGAAATGCTGCGATTTTGTGTCAAGCGCTCACCGTTTTCCAGATAGTATTCCATCAAATTCATCAGCGCGTCGACCTCTTCGGCAGGGCGCTTCCAGTTTTCGGTGGAAAAAGCATACACGGTCATATATTTCAGACCAATATCGGCACAGTGCTGCGCGAGCCGTTGAAACGTCTTAGCGCCTGCACGGTGACCGAACATGCGCGGCATACCGCGTCGCTGTGCCCAACGACCGTTACCGTCCATGATAAACGCAATATGCCGCAAGCGCTCATCCACCAAAGGCTGCGCATTCGGGGTAACATTTGCCATCGACAACCATCCTCACTTTCCTTGATTTGCAAAAATTGGAGCGAAATAACCGGCGTCACTCGCTCCAATTTTCAAATGAATCCGCGGACTCAACTCAGATCTCCATGATCTCCTTTTCCTTCTTGGCGGTCATCTCATCGACCTTCTTGATGTACTTATCGGTCAGATCCTGAATGGACTTTTCAGCTGCCTTGAGCTCATCCTCCGTCAGCAGACCATCCTTCTTCTGCTTCTTGGCATCGTCATTCGCGTCACGGCGATTGTTGCGAACAACGACCTTAGCCTCCTCAGAATACTTGAGTACCTGCTTACGGATCTCCTTACGGCGCTCCTCGGTCAGCTGCGGGAATACCAGGCGAATGATCTTACCGTCATTGCTGGGAGTGATACCGATATCGGACATCAAAATGGCCTTTTCCATCGCCTTGAGCGTAGTTGCATCGTAAGGGGAGATGGTCAGCGTTCTTGCGTCTGCCACACGAACGTCTGCCATGGTGGTCAGCGGCGTGGGAGCTCCATAATATTCAAAGCTGACGCGTGCCAGGACAGAGGCATTTGCCTGGGCGGCGCGGACAGTACCCAGAGTGGTCTGGAAATTATCAAGGGTCTTTTCGTTCTTTGCTTCAAGTGCTTTGGTATCGTACTTCATGATGTAATAGATCCTTTCTTTTTTTGGTTATATAGTTCAATTATGAATTTCGGTTCCGATGCGCTCGCCCATGACCACACGATAAATGTTATTGGGGTCAGCCAGCGCGAAAGAATAACAACGGATATGGTTTTCCATGCAGAAGGACATCGCGGTCATATCGATCGCGCGCAAGCCCTTCTCAATGATCTCAAGGTAAGTAATCTCCTCATAGCGCGTTGCCGTGGGATCCAACTTGGGATCGGCGCTGTAGACAGCGTCAATATTTTTCGCCATCAGGATAACGTCCGCTTCGATCTCGGCAGCACGCAGCGCAGCAGCCGTATCGGTCGAGAAATAGGGCAAACCGGAGCCGCCCCCCAAAATAACGACCTTCCCCGCCTCCAGTGCGCGAATGGCGTCACGCGAGGTATAGTGGTCAGCGAAGGTGTCCATTTCCACTGCACTGAGCACCGTGCAATCAATGCCGTACTGCTCAAAGCCATCCTGCAGCGCCAGCGCGTTGATGGTGGTTGCCAGCATACCCATGTGGTCGGCACGGCAACGATTCATGCTGCCGCCCTGTCTGCCGCGCCAGATATTACCGGCACCGCAAAGGACCGCCACCTGCACACCGGCATCGGTGCAGCGCTTGATCACCTGAGCGATCTCTGTAATAAAATCAAAATTCAGAATTCCGTCGCAATTGGCGGCAAGCGCCTCGCCGGAAAGCTTCAAAAGAACGCGGCGGTATTTAGGCTGCATCGCGTCTTGTGTGTTACTGTTTTCCATGTCATATCTCCCCGAAATATCATACATTTTCTTCACTCTATATTGTACTACAAAATCCGCGATTTGTAAACATCTAAATTGTAAATAATTTAATTTTTTCAAAAAAAAATTCCACCGCACACAAGGTGCGGTGGAAAAAATCAAGCGTTCAAAGAAAATTACTGACCTGCGGTCATCTTAGCGATTTCCTCAGCGAAGTTCTCTTCTCTCTTCTGGATGCCCTCGCCCTTCTCGAAGCGGACGAAGTCAACGATAGCGATCTTACCGCCCAGCTCCTTAGCAACGCTCTCGACGTACTTGCCGACCTTCATGTCCTCGTCCTTAACGTAGGTCATGTCAACCAGGCAGTTGTTGTCATAGAACTTGTTGATACGACCCTCGACCATCTTAGCCTTGATCGCATCGGGCTTCTTAGCGTTTGCAGGATCGTTAGCGATCTGAGCGAGCAGAATGTTCTTCTCCTCCTCCAGAACGGAAGCGGGAACCTGAGTTCTATCCAGATAAGGCGTAGGATATGCGCCGATCTGCAGAGCGATATTCTTAGCGCAAGCCTCAAAGCCGTCCTTATCAGCAACGTCGGTATCGAACTTAACAACAACACCGATAGAACCGTTACCGTGAACGTAGGTAGCGATAGCGCCGCCCTCGATGATAGCGAAACGACGGATGGTCAGCTTCTCACCGATGATAGCGATCTTCTCAACCAGAGTAGCCTCAACGGTTGCATTGGAACCCTCGTAGGTCAGAGCCATCAGAGCGTCCAGATCAGCGGGCTTGTTAGCCAGGATGGTAGCCAGGATGCCGTCAACGAACTCCTGGAAGGAAGCGTTCTTAGCAACGAAGTCAGTCTCGGAGTTAACCTCGATGATAGCGTAAACATCATCCTTGTTAGCGATCTTAACTATACCGTCAGCAGCGATTCTGCTTTCCTTCTTAGCAGCGGTAGCCAGGCCCTTCTCGCGAAGGATCTTGACAGCAGCCTCAACATCACCGTCAGCCTCAACCAGAGCCTTCTTGCAGTCCATCATACCAAGACCGGTCTTTTTACGAAGATCAGCAACGTCTTTTGCAGTAATATTAGCCATAATAGACCTCTTTCTATCAAATAATTTGATTATCTCGGATTTTAATTATGCCTCAACGGAAGCCTCTTCGGTCTCCGTAGCAGCCTCGGGAGCGTTCTGCTCACCCTGCTTACCCTCGATGACAGCGTCAGCGATAGCAGAGGAGATCAGCTTGATAGCGCGGATAGCGTCATCGTTACCGGGGATGATATAGTCAGCGTCATCGGGATCGCAGTTGGTGTCAACGATAGCAACAACCGGGATACCCAGCTTCTTTGCCTCGAGAACTGCGTTCTTTTCCTTGTGGGGGTCAACGATGAAGATAGCGGAAGGCAGAGTATCCATGGTCTTGATACCGCCCAGGTTCTTCTCCAGGTCGAAGATTTCCTTCTGCAGACCTGCAACCTCTTTCTTAGGCAGCAGATTGAAGGTACCATCCTCCTGCATTCTGGTCAGGTTGTTCAGACGAGCCAAAGACTTCTTGATGGTCTTGAAGTTGGTCATCATACCGCCGGGCCAACGATTGTTGACATAGTACATACCGCAGCGAGTAGCCTCCTCCTTGATTGCCTCGGCAGCCTGCTTCTTGGTGCCGACGAACAGCAGCGTACCGCCCTGAGCAGCGAGCTCACGAACGAACATATACGCTTCCTCGAACTTCTCCACCGTCTTCTGCAGGTGGATGATGTAGATGCCGTTTCTCTCCGTGAAGATGTACTCCGCCATCTTGGGGTTCCATCTTCTGGTGTGGTGACCGAAATGTACGCCGGCCTCCAGCATCTGTTTCATGGTAATGATAGACATTTTTATGTCCTCCTTCGGTTTTTTCCACCACATGAGCGTCGTGCTGTCACCCTTACGGGCACCGATCACACCTTGTCATGTGTGTGTATTTTTTTGTATTGCGGGAATATTTTTGCAGTCCGCGCAATTACAAGAGATTATACCACAAAACAATGAAAATATCAAGGGGTATTTTCGTTGTTTACAAAAAATTAACAATTTGATTTGAGGTTTGTGTTTTTTGGAAGCGTGGGAATGGTGAAGTTTGATATCCGAGAGGGGAAGGAACCATCTCAAACGCCGAAGTTTCCTTCCCCTCTCGGGCTCTCCCCTTCCTCCTTGGCTGGTGAGCGTCGTGCTTTTGGGGGAAAATCATATCAAACGCCGAAGTTTCCTTCCCCTCTCGGGCTCTCCCCTTCCTCCTTGGCTGATGAGCGTCGTGCTTTGGGGGAAATCTTCTCAAACGCGAAGTTTTCTTCCACTCTCGGGCTCTCCCATAGTTGGAAACTTATGGGATTGTGCGGTCTAATTGTAGGCTCCCTCCGGGAGGGAGCTGGCGCGAAGCGACTGAGGGAGAAGGCGTGCATAACGGAATAATATCAGATTTCACAGTCACACAAGCTCCTTCCATTGCGCTACGCATGACACCGCATCCGCTTGCGGATGGCATCTCGAAGGGGAAGAAGGGTAGGCTTAAGTTTCCATCTATCGGGCTCTCACCCTGCTTGACCGACAGACATCGTCCCCAAAGAAGTAAATCCCCCGGCTTGCCGGGGGATCAAAATTATTCGCAGCATTTCTCCTTTGTATGCGAACACATCTCCTGCTGACTCATTCGCACAAGCACGGTATCCTCTCCGATGCATTCGACGCAACGCCACGGGATACGGAGATATTCGGTCTTTCCAAAGGAAAACAGCCTGTTTCCTTGTGCTACCAGCAACGCCAATATGCAAGCGTTGGATGCATCAAATTCAACATCCGCAGCGCATCCCAGCCGTCCGCCGCCGCACAGATTGATAATTTCCTTTTTCGCCAATTCGATGGTATTGATTCGTTGCATATACTGCCCCCTTTTATCAAGCTGTGACAGTATATGCAACAATATTTTGATTTAGCCCCGTTCCATAGGGAAATATTTCCGAATAAGACGCTGCATTTTAAGACGCAGACGCGCACAGACGAAGCAGAAAAATGCATAAATGGGCATTGATAAGGACGACAAAACAAGCACCGCCAGCGAAATCGGCATGCACTGCAAAAGTCCGGCAAAGCCGGGAAGACAAAGCAACAACATCACCGGCAGCAAGATCAAGAGCAGCATGCCGAGAATCGGCAGCTGTGTGCGAATGGGACGCGCATCTCTCTCGCTTCCTCCGAAATAAAAGAGCAAGATCGCCATAGCCTGTGTTAAAAGAAGCGAAATAAAGACAAACAAAGCCTGCGCCCCATCCGATGCCAGTGGTCCGGCCGCATGCAAAACGGCGCTCAAGACGAGCACTACAATCCCTGTAAGTATCGCCGCACAAACACGGTCGGGACGCACACGGATAGGGTGATCAAACAGCATCCGTCCTTTGGCAGGCAGCAAAAGCTCGTCATATCCGCCGCGGCGGAAGGCCAGCAGCAGAATAAATCCAAGATCCACCCACATACCGCTGATCAAGACCATGGAGGCGGAAAGCAAAGTGACGCCGAAAAGCAACGAAAGCAGTACAAGAGTCATACGCAAGAATTGAGATACCAACATATATTGCAGCATCAACGCCATGTTCTTTTCGATAACACGCGCCGTACGGATCGCACCGATCAAGCCATCAAGCGTTTCCACAGTTGTATTTCCACGGCGCAGCAACAACGCCGACGCCGCAATATCAGCATCCTTTGCTCGTCTGACGCTACGCAGGCGATCCTCTTCAGATGTCAACCGCACAGGCTTTCCGGTACCGATAGTACCATCCGAACGGAATGGCGTATCTTCATACGTGATGTAGAGGTCAGATTTTTGATGTGCCGAGCAGCCCTGCAACCCCAACGTTGCCATAATGGCATGCTTGCTACGGCAATCCGCCAAAAGAGTATTTATCATTTCGTCATCTGCACCAACGTAAACATGATGCGTCTGTTCGCGATAGACCTCATAAACCCCGTCACCCGGCATTCCTTTGAGCGAGAATGGCACCTCGCCGTCTGCAAGCAAGCCGCATTGGCGCAAAACGGTCAATTCGTGTGCCGAAATGTCGGAAAGCATCCAAGACACCCGCACGTGATGACGTGCCAAATCATCTATTTTCTCCATTGCCTCGGCGTCAAGTCCTTCACGCAGTGCGACAAGTCCTTCAAAGACCGTACTTCCCTTTTCATTGCGTGTTGCATACAGCAAAATCCGACAACCGTCTTGCTTCAAACGAAGGCAAGCATCCCAAAGCAACCGCCTCCTGTCATCGTCCATCAAGACTGTGCGATCCCCTTGCGTGCATCTGTCGCATGCCTCAAAGAGCCGCTCGTCCTCGGTACAGATAATACGGACGCAACGAGTGTCTCCGTCACGCATTCTCAAAACAACTTCAGCATCTCCGCTCCCATCCTTGGCGAGAGAGGCAGATACCGTGCGAATATGCAGTGATTCTGTATCAAAGTTCAAAAGCGCAGTCAATTCCGAAGCACCGTGCAGTAGGTCCTCTATACTTTTGGTTCGGGACTCCGCAGATAACGTTGCCAAAGATGTGCGATCGTTGCACCGGCTGTAGAGATATACCAGTGTATAAAAACGCAACACAGAAGCATGCGCGGAATCGGTCACATCAAACATGGCCCCATCGGTAAAAATTGCATAAGGATGCGGCACACCGTCGCTAAGGGCGCTCAAATCGGTCAGAATAACATCGCTCACCCGCGCAATCTTATCGGTTGCATCATAGCGCTTAAAAATCGCGGCACAACCGCGGCGGGATGGCAATGCCGCACGAACGACACCGCAGGCAGCTACAATGCGCCCCATAACCATCAGTTGCTCACTCATTGAAGCGACTGCCAAGGACAGAACAATCAAAAAGATCTCAAAAAGTGTCGCACCTTCCCCAAACAGCAAACCGATCAGCGTTGTCGGCAACAGCATCGCGCACATCAAAAGGCTGTAGCGATTACCGTACCGACGCATCTGGGCCAAATACGGAATTTCTCCGACATTAGCTGCCAATGCATTGGCGCCAAAAAGAGCGCCATGATAGGTATCAGCACCGGTGGTGACAACAATCGCCGTCAATTGTCCGCGCTCAATGCGAGAGCCGGCAAACAGCATGTTTTCACGCAGCAGCACGTCGTTTTCGTCGGCATCGACCTCGTAAACACGCTCTGCGCGTTTTGTTATCGGTGCGTCATATTGCATCTCGCCATTTTGTACAGAACGAAGCGTCCGCACTGAAGTATCCGCGCTGCACTGCAAAATTCTCGCATCGGCAGGAACGATATCCCCCGCCTGCAGGCAGATCAAATCTCCCGGCACTAAAGTAGCAGCTCGACCATAGTAGCGCTTACCACTACGAATCAGTGTAACGCGTGGGGCGTTATATGCGCTCATGCTCTCTCGTATTTTATGAGCCTTGGCATACGCCGTCACGGTCATCGCACTGCTGAGCAGCAGGACAACGAGCGCACAGATGACCGCACGCCACAAACCAAAACAAAGAGCAATCAATCCAACGCCAAACAGCAGCAACAGCGGCACATCACGCAACACCGACCATATTGCATCTTTCAGCGTCGAACGGGAGGGTAAAAACAGCGCATTTTCGCCAAGGCGCTCACGTCTTTTGCGCGCCATCTTGCTACTCATGCCGCGATATCGGTCGCTTTTCAATTTTTGTATCAACTCATTTTCAGTCATGGCATGCCATGGCACTTGGGCATACTTGCTCATACCTTCCCCTCCTCTCTGCAAAAGCATAACGAAATATACCTATATATTATACAGGAAATCGACGCGCTTGTCAATATCCAATTCCCTTCAAAAAAGAGTCCTTCCGTAAAAACAGAAGGACTCCTATGTGATATTAGCGATTATTCAAACTTCTGGCCAACCAAAACCACATTGCCCTCGGTATTCACCACAGCAGATTTCGGTGCGGAGTTTCTGATCGCATCGCTCGCCTTGGCGGCACCGGTCAAAATGGTATTTCCGGTCACATTAGCTGCTCCCTTAAAGGAAGAATCAATCTCAACACCGCTCCCCGTCGTCGTGAAAGTATTTCCAACAATCGTCACACCGCTGCCACCGGTGATCTTTACAGGGGCTGCCGAATGCCCCGATGCATATCGGTAAATATTGCATCCGGTAACAGTTGCCATGCGTCCACCGCTGACACGGATGGGATTTCCGCCGTTAAAGCGGAATTCCGAGCCCGTCACGGTGATCGCCGTATTTTTAGCTGTTTTGTTGGATACGTCCACACCGTACCAGTGTCCCCAGTAAGTTCCACCGTTAAAGGTCAGATGATGCTCGCCTTCACCGACGAAAATACCCGTTGAGGTCAGATCGACGCCGCAGTTTTCAAATGTTCCCCAGCAGCCGCCGTCCGGCGTGTTGTAGAAATCAAAGCCCTTACCTGCGTTGAATGTAAAAAGATTTGCCGCGTGCAGCGCATCATTTTTACCGAAACGGAAGGCGTAGGGACAGGGATACTTCTGATCCGGGTTCCAAACCTCAATATTTTGCAAGGTTGCAATATCCCACGTGCCGGAAATATCCACACCGGTATTCCAGGCAAAGACGATCAAAATATCATCCAATACGCTTCGACCGGTATTATTGTAAGTGGCCTTGATACCAATATAGGGCTGATAAATACGTATGTTATTGACGCGACTTCCGACGCCGGACACTTTGATGGTCTCCGCCGCCTCCTCTGTCTCCTCCGTTACACCCTGCACAACGATATTCAGACCCGAAAGCGAACCGGTGCAAACGTTAAACAAAGGCTCTTCCAGATTATTATGATAGACCGTAGGGAGATCATTATCATCAGCCGTCCACGAGCCGCTGGTATAACCATACAGAGTCACGCTGTTGAGCGTCAGCTCCTCGGTGATCAAATACTTGCCTGCCGGAACGTAAACGGGATTGCCGTCCTTCTCTGCCGCCTTGATCGCCTTCTTGAAGGCGGGGCTGTCATCCTCGACGCCGTCGCCGACAGCACCGTAATTTCTGACGTTATGATAATCTGCCACCACTTCTTCTTCCTCCGTATAATTGAAGTAAACCGAGAGGAACTCACGCACACCGGCGATCACTGCTTCGCTGTTCTTACCGACAATACAGATCTTGTTACCGATCTGTGTGATCAGATAAGGAGCTTTTTCCTTGAGAAGGGCCATCGCCTGCTCACTCTCGGCTCTGCCGGTCATACCGACCAGAATTTCGGGAGCGTTGGGATCAAACTTGGACTCGTCAACGACATAATCGGTCGTAATGCCGGGAAGGTCACCGGTCTTGGCCTCTGCCGCCGTACGAATCATGACGGCAGCGTTTGTCAGCTCGTCCTTGCCATCGGGGCGAACGACGGTATACTGCGCAATATCGGCTCTGATATTGCTCAACTCATACTTCGGTGCATCTTGCTCTTGATTCTCGGGCACCTCGGGTGTCTCCCCGTCGGTGCTGTCACAAGCAACAGCACAACTAAGCAGCATGAGAACAGCTAACAATAACGAAAGAAATCTCATCCGTTTCATAATCTCTCCTATCTTCTTCCCAAAGGAAGATGCAATATTTGCGGTTACAGAGGAATTAAGCGTTGTAGGTGCCCGAGGTATCTGCGATTACAGAGGTGATATTTTCCTTACGACGAGAATTCTTGACTCTCTCCATCAGCTCTGCCTTGAAGCACTGCTCATCCATAGGCAGATCGATCGGCTTACCCAGCCATGCAGACAGGTGCATCGCGTTGGAAATCGTCAGACCGTTGATACCCTCGCGGCCGTCTGCGATCAGCGCCTCGCCGCGCAGAATGGCGCCGGCAAACGCATTGAGAACGCCAACGTGCTGTTTGTTATCGCCGGCGTCGGAGCAATCGACCTTGATGGTCTCGCACTTGGGCTGACCGAAGGGGATTGTGTTGGTTGCGGAGAACTCAGGCTCCAGCATCTCCAGCTTGCGCATGGTCAGGGAGCCGCCGTCGCAGATCAGAATACCACCATCCATGACAACCTCCAGTCGGTTGGAGCCGGGAGCATCACCCGTGGAGGTGATAAAGGTACCGGTCGCGCCGTTGGGATATTCTACGTATGCGGTTACGTCGTCCTCGACCTCGATGTCGTGCCACTTACCGAAATGCAGCTTGGCATCGACCTTGCAGGGCATGCCGCAGATCCACTGCCACAGGTCCAGATTGTGGGGGCACTGGTTGAGCAGGACGCCGCCGCCCTCACCCGACCAGGTTGCACGCCATGCACCCGAATCATAGTATGCCTGCGGACGATACCAGCCGGTGATCATCCAGCTGGAACGGCGCAGCTGACCCATCTCGCCGCTCTGAATGATCTCTCTCATCTTGCGGTAAACGGGGTTGGTTCTCTGGTTGAACATCAGACCGTAGTAAAGATCGGGATGCTTGTCAGCCTCCGCGATCAGCTCACGCACCTGCGCGGTGTAAACGCCGGCGGGCTTCTCGCTCATGACGTGCAGACCTGCCTGCAGACCTGCGATGCAGTAACGAGGGTGATCGTAGTGAGGAACGGCAACCAGGATCGCGTCACACTCGCCCGAGCTGATCATCTCCATCGCATCGGTAAAGGTTGCGATCTCGGGAATTTCAGGATGCTCTGCACGTGCCTTTTCAACCATAGTACGAGCATGATCCAAGCGAGCAGGATTGATATCTGCTACTGCGGTGACCTCGATCTCAGGGCACTGGCGGTTCAGAATGTTGTTCAGATGTCCG
>JAEIGA010005883.1_pt1 | contig 18652 bp, 12 predicted proteins | sample 9270691 | NCBI WGS metagenome assembly JAEIGA01 (sample SAMN17057246, study PRJNA624740) | gut metagenome | biome: biome; isolation source: fecal sample | host: Bos grunniens | place: China: Xizang | collected 2019 | reverse complement strand
CACATCCTGCATATCCACCAAAATGTCTGGCTGATTTTGGGAAGCTTCGGGTGTTTCTGGTGAAGAGTGATGGGAAAAAAGAGTTTGTTGGGAATGAAGTTCATGGAAGGTTGATTCAGTCTGATGACGAAGTGCTTGTTGCTGCTCCTCTCCTCCAGCTTCTTTTCCCCGAGTAACAAGCAGAGTTTTGTAATCCTGAATCTCTCCCTGAAAAGAAAGATTTCCTTCCGCAAATTCTGCCACGTGGGTAATGCCAGAAGGAATTTCTTGAAATCTTTCTAAATCCACCGACTCCATAACAAGCATGATGATAGGAGCTTCATGAGACTTCATTCTTTCAGAAAAGAAATTCTTTAGGATACTGCAAGACTGCACATCAAGCCCCGCAAAAGGCTCAGACAAAATCAAGAGCTGGCAGGAGGAAAGGAGACTGCGACACAAAAGCACCCGCCGCACCTCTCCCGTGGACAGATATTTTACCCCACGATGCAATACCGAAGCCACACCACACAGCTGAACCTGAGGCAACTGCTCCAAGGCGGCCACCTCCACAGGTTCAGGTAACACCTCACACATAAAACTGGCGGCAGTACGGCCAATATCGATTCCTCCTTCGATAAAATCCCCTTCGTCCCTATCCCGTTCCTCCTGAATCAAGGCCGCCGCTGTTTCCAAGGACACCAGCTGAGTCCTGTCAGAAAATCTATTAAAATACTGCACCCCAGCGCAGTTCTCTACATCTTGGTTCACTGACTCAGGATGAAACACCGGTTTCCGAGACTCATCCCGATGATTCACCAAGGCCTGAATAAACTGATCCTTTCCTCCACCACTGGGACCTGTAATCAACCACACCTGACCTTCCTGCAAATTCCAAGAAAATGGCTGAACCATCTGCCGATCCCTTGTCCACACACTACACCTTTCAATCGAAATAAAACGCTGCCCTTCCATGTTTTTTACTATACCACGGTATAGCAACTTTGTTTAGCCTTAAAAAAAATCTTTTTTTTGTTAATTTTTTTTATTTCCCCCTTGATTAAATCTTTTTCATATGCTATTGTATTCAAACCGAGCCGGCGTGGTGGAATGGTAGACACGATAGACTCAAAATCTATTGCGGGCGACTGCGTAAGAGTTCAAGTCTCTTCGCCGGTATACACAAGGAGTTGCAAAAGCAACTCCTTTTTTTTGTTCAAATGACTTTTTCTCTCCATTTACTCATGGAGGTCTCTTTTATTCCTATTGACTTAGTAGGAAAAGAAAAGTACAATCACAGCCACAATCACACTGATAGGAGACCACCATGGCAAAGATTTATACATCTGCAGATCAGCTTATTGGGCGAACCCCTCTACTGGAACTTACCCGACTCCAAAAGCAACTGGGGCTGGAGGCTCGCATTCTTGCAAAGCTGGAGCTTTTTAATCCAGCGGGTTCCGTAAAAGACAGAATTGGCAAGGCTATGATTGATGCTGCAGAAGCAGCAGGAACACTACAGCCTGGGGCCACCATCATTGAACCCACTTCTGGCAACACTGGCATTGGCCTAGCCGCTGTGGCTGCAGCCCGTGGCTACAAGCTGATTCTCGTTATGCCAGAAACCATGTCTGTAGAACGTCGCCTTCTAGCTCAGGCCTATGGTGCTCAGCTGGAGCTTACCGAAGGGGCAAAGGGCATGAAGGGTGCCATTGAACGAGCAAAGGAATTGGCACAACAAATCCCCAATAGCTTTATTCCTGGCCAGTTCGAAAACCCTGCCAATCCTCAGGTGCACCGTGAAACCACCGGCCCTGAAATCCTCCAAGACACAGATGGGGCTGTGGATTTCTTTGTAGCAGGAATAGGAACAGGTGGAACCATTACTGGTGTAGGCCAGTACCTGAAAGAAAAGATTCCGGGAGTGCAGGTGGTGGCGGTGGAACCCACTGATTCACCAGTGCTTTCCAAGGGAGTGGCAGGAGCCCACAAAATCCAGGGCATTGGAGCAGGCTTTGTTCCCCAGGTGCTGGATACAAAGGTCTACGACGAAATCGTTACGGTAGCCAACGAGGATGCCTTTGAAACAGGCCGCTTGTTAGGTAAGAGCGAAGGAGTACTGGTGGGCATTTCCTCTGGAGCAGCCCTGTGGGCAGCAATCCAAGTGGCTCGCCGTGCTGAAAACAAGGGTAAGACCATTGTGGTGCTGTTGCCCGACACAGGAGAGCGGTATCTTTCCACTCCCCTGTTCACGGAATAAGTTTTTCTAAAAACACATACTCATTCCGCCTTCGTTGCGGCGAAATTGAACTGCTTCCTCCATGGCCTCTGCTCCAATTACTGGGGTGGAGGCCATATCTGCAATGGTACGGGCTATCTTGAGACAACTGGCAACAGCTCGGGGAGAAAAGCCTTCCTGTTGCACAGCCCTACCAAGAACCTGTTGGGCGGCGGCAGTGCACTGGCATATTTCTGTGATTTCCTCTGGCAAAAGCTGGGCGTTGGGCTTTCCCTGCCGTTGCCGCTGGATTGCCACCGCCTGCTTGATGGCAGGGCGCAATTCCGCCGTACTCTTACTTTCCTTATTGCCATCTTCTGGCACAAGCACAGGAACACGAATATCCATTCTATCCAGCAAGGGAGCAGAAAATTTTCGCCAGAATTGCTCCACGGACTTAATGCTACACAGACACATTTTTCCCGGTACTCCAAAGTTGCCACAGGGACAGGGATTGGTGGCCACTAAAAGCTGGAATCGACAAGGATAACAGGTACTACGGCCAGCCCGAGTCAAGGTGACTTGTCCTGTTTCCAGGGGCACTCTCAGAGCCTGCAAGACGGAGGTTTTGAACTCGGAGGCTTCATCAAGGAAAAGCACCCCATTGTGAGCCAAGGAAATTTCTCCTGGCCTGCAGTGATAACCTCCACCTACCATGCCCTCCAAGCTGGCACTTTGATGAGGCATACGGAAGGGAGGCTCCCGCAGCAAGGACTGGTTCTGGGGCAAAAGTCCCGTCAAGCTATAAATCCGAGTTACCGGTTGGGCTTCGCCCCAGGTAAGCAGGGGTAAAAGGCCAGGGATTTTTTGCAGGGCAAGGGTTTTTCCACAGCCAGGAGGACCAAAGGCCAAAAGATTATGGCCTCCCGCAGCGGCAATTTGCAGGCCCCGCACCAACTGGGGCTGCCCACGAACATCTGCCAGCTCAAACTCTGGACTTACATCAAGAAACTCTACCTCATCCTGCCGCCGATATTCCATCACGCAGGAGACCTCCTTTTCCCAAGCAGAATAGGACAAAAGACCTGCAAAGGCCTGCTTTAAGTCTGTGGCGGCAAAAACCTTCATGCCAGATACAGAGCGAGCCTCCTGGGCATTGTCAGCAGGCACAATACAACAGCTAATCCCCTGCTCCCGAGCAGTAGCGGCGGCGGCATTTACCCCACGAACAGCCCGCACCTTGCCAGAAAGCTCTAGCTCTCCCATAATCAAACAGCGCCCCTCTGGCACAGAACCTGCTTCCGCCGCCTCCGCCAGCACCGCCAAGGCAATGGCCAAGTCAAAGCCAGCGCCTTCCTTCTTCAAGTCTGCAGGAGAAAGGCTAATGATAATTCGCTCTGGAGGAAACTGAAAGCCTGAGTTCAGCAAGGCGGACCGCATCCGCTCCCGAGATTCCCGCACCGCTCCGTCTGCCAAACCCACCATGTCTACACCGGGAATACCACGGCGTAAATCCACCTCAACGGTAACAATAGCACCTTCATAGCCAAAGGGTGAAAAACTAAAAATCTGCATTATATCTTGTCCTTGGAAAAAAATTAGAAGGCATGCTTGGCAAAGAAAAGGAGGATTTCAGTCACCAAAGGGGGGAAAATATTTGGGACTGTGAAACCAAGCATCCTTCTATATTTATTATTAGCGTGAACTTTAAAAAAAATGCGTTTTTTCAAAAAAAATTTTAAAAATCGTGGATATTTTTTTTCTAATTACTATAATGATGTTTCAATCTATCAATTTTTTAATTTTAGGAGACATACATCATGGCAGAAACAACCAACATTCCAGAGCAGTCCGAACTGCAGGATAGCCTTCCAGAGCAGTTCCGAGACAAGGTAGTGCTGAAGGTATCAAAAATTATCAATGTGGAGCAGCATCCTGGGGGAACCATGCTCTACATCCTGACCTTGGATTGTGGCGATGAGGAGCCACGGCAGATTGTGAGCTCCATTGTGCCCTTTTACAAGCCGGAGGAATTGCAGGACAAGCACATTGTATTGGTGTACAACTTAAAGCCCGCCAATTTCCGTGGAGTTCGAAGCAATGGTATGTTGCTGGCAGCATCAGAGGCCGCTGACGAAGAGCATGAAACCTGCGAGGTGCTTTTTGCCCCAGAATTTGCCGTGGGAACCCAGCTGGAGCCAGAGGGACTGGAGCCACCTCAGGAAAAATTGTGCTACGTAAAGCCCGACAAATTCTTTTCCTTCCCCTTGATTACAAAGGACGGCTTTGTGGAGCTTGCAGGAAAGAAAATTGGTGCTGAGGGTAAATTCCTTACTGCATCAGTGTACAAAAACGGCGTGGTAGGTTAATCCACACTACCATGACAATTCCCGTCCTTTCTGCTATACTCTTGAGTCATGAATGTGCTTTCTATCAAGGATTTAGGTAAGATTGGACGGGATGAGCCCCTTTTTTCTGGGGTAACCTTTGGCCTCAATAGCGGAGAAAAGGCTGCCCTTATTGGACGAAACGGCTGCGGAAAAAGTACTCTGCTAGCCTGTATTGCAGGCACCCTTACCAGCGAGGAAGGCTCCATCGTTACCGCCAAGGAATGTGGCATATCCTTCCTTCCACAAAATCCCGCCTTCAATCCCCAAGACACTATCCGAGATCACATCTTTAAATCAGACAGTAGCAAGCTGAAGGTAATTCAGCAGTATGAGGAAGTATGTCAAAAGCTTTCTGCCACAGACACCATAGATGCCAAGACATCTGCCCAACTCCAGAGTCAACTGGAGCAGTTTTCAGAGGAAATGACACAGCGAGACCTGTGGAACTACGAATCACAAATCAAACAAATCCTTACCACACTAGGAATTACTGACTTAGCCCCCACCATGGGGAGCCTTTCTGGCGGCATGATCAAAAAGGTGGCTCTAGCACAAGTCCTTATTGATGATACAGGGCTACTCCTTTTGGACGAGCCCACCAACCAGCTTGACGTTCAGTCCATCGCCTGGCTGGAAGAATATTTACGCACCACAGAGCGAGCTGTACTCATGGTAACCCACGACCGCTACTTTCTTGACAATGTGTGTTCCTCCATCTACGAGCTGGCCCGAAAGCGCATCAAGCTGTACACGGGAAACTATTCTCAATATCTGGAAAAAAAGGCCACAGAAGCTGAGATCGAAGCCAACACGGAAAAGCGTATTGAATCAGTGCTACGGACAGAGCAGGAATGGCTTTTGCGGGGCCCCCAGGCTCGAGGCACCAAGGCACGAGCTCGGGTAGATGCCATCCATCGCATGATTAACCGAGAAAAATTTGCTGCTGACAAGGGCTTTACCTTTGAGGTAGCTGGTCGCAGACTTGGTGGCACTATTTTAGAGCTGGAAAATGTTTCTAAGGACTGGCCCCGCTCCGATGGAAGTAAAAAAACTATTTTGAAGGATTTTTCCTATATCTTCCGAAAGGGAGAGCGACTGGGAATTTTCGGAGGAAATGGCACTGGCAAGTCCACTTTGCTGAACCTCCTTACCGGCAGCCTAGAGCCAGACAGTGGAACCATTAAAACTGGCGTAAACACGGTTTTTGGCTACTACCAGCAAAATCCTCAGATGGAAATGGCCAAGGAAGGCTGCCACGTTCCCACGGTGCTGGAATATATTCAAGAGGCAGCAGAGGTTATCACCTTAAACAACGGTAAAACCCTTTCTGCCACCCGCCTTTTGGAGCAGTTTGGCTTTGAGGGCCGAATCCAGTATTCAGCGGTAACGAATCTGTCTGGTGGAGAGATGAAGCGCCTGTATCTAGTGCGGCTTTTAATGGGAAATCCCAACTTTTTAGTGCTAGATGAGCCCACCAACGACTTTGACATTTTTACCTTATCTATTTTGGAATCCTTTTTAGAAGGCTACGGCGGTTGTCTTGTGGTGGTAAGCCACGACCGCTGCTTTATGGACAAGACGGTGGACACCATGCTGATTCTTGATGGAACTGGAATGGTGTCTGGCTTTGTGGGAACCTGTAGCGAATACCTTGATTTTTTAAAGCAGGAAGAAAAAAAGAGCCTTCCCAAGAAGACTTCTTCCAAAGAAAGCCCTGCAAAAGCAAAATCCACCTCAGAAGTGCAAGCCACAACCGAAGCACAAGCCTCCAAGGAAGACACATCTACTGCGAAAGCTCCTGCTTCCGCCACCACAGTACGCCGCCGCACCTACAAGGAGCAGCAGGAGTATCAGGCTCTAGAGGAGCAAATTATGGCGGACGAGGAGCGAAAGGAGGAACTAGAAGCCCTCCTTTCTGGCGGCGAATCAGATTTCAGCAAGCTAGGAGCCTTGACGGAGGAATACAATGTTCTTTCATCACGGCTAGAAGCTGCCTATCTACGGTGGGAAGAGCTGGCAGAGCTAAAGGAGTATTAACCTTCGCTCAGCCATTCCACAGGATTTGCCTCATGCTCTATAGGTAGAACGCAGACAGCACCTTCCACAAAGATTTCTGCTCCACCAGAGGCGATTACCTGCTCCACCTCCTTTCTGTTTCCCATGAAAAACACAATATCGTTGTTTTCCAGCACAGTTGCCCCTCGTGGAGACACCAGCTTTCCCCCCCGCACAATGGAGGAAATTACCATGGAGTGAGGAAGCTTTAAATCCATAAGACGTTTTCCTACCAAGGGACTTTCCTCGTGAATCAAGGTGTCCACCACATCAATGTCTGTGTGATCTAGGGCAAAAAGCTCCAGTGAATAGGGAGAGTGGATTTGAGGTGGAATAGCCAGCTTGAGTTTCTTTGCCAAAAATGACAGGGTGCTTCCCTGCAAAAGGCAAGAAAGAGCCACCACAAAGAAGACGATGTTAAAAATCATACCATCTTCATCAAGGCCCTGGGCAGCAGGATAAGTGGCCAAGATAATGGGAACAGCGCCCTTCAGGCCACCCCAGGAAATAAACAATCTATCCTTGTTGGAAAGGCGGAAGGGTAAGGTACTGAGCCATACCGTCAGGGGGCGAGCCACAAAAATCAGGACAGCCGCCAGAATCAAGCCAGAGCTCCACACTGTCACCATGGATTTGGGGAACACCAGCAAACCAAGCATCAAGAACACCACCATGTTTGCAAAGGTGGAAATACCTGAAATAAAGTGGGATAATCCACGCTTAAACACAAACTTACTGTTTCCCATCCAAAATCCAGCAAAGAACACGGCAATGGTTCCGTTGGCCTTAATCAAGTCAGCCACACCAAAGATGGAAAGCACGGTACCCACATAGAGCACATAGTACATGGACTGGTTGGCACTGCGGAATCGGTTAAAAAGCCACAGGGCCACGCGGCTTAACACAGCGGCTACAAGAATACCACCGCCAAACTGCCACAAGGGCTGCAGTACCAAAAGTCCAAATTCAGCGGGAGCTGGCAAGCCCCCCTGCAGCACCATGTTCACCATAAAGGTAGTAAGCAAAATGGCCATGGGATCGTTGGCAGCAGACTCAATTTCCAAAGTGGAGGAAACTCGCTCCTTTACTGGCCGCTCCCGCATAATATTCATAACCGCAGCGGCATCGGTGGAGGAAATAATGGCACCAATCAACAGGGAGTAAAGCAAGTCCAGCTTTAGCAGAAGGTGAAGCAAAAATCCCAAGGCAATGGCGGTAACAGCCACACCAGCAGTAGCCAAGGTAATGGAAGGACCTGCATATTTTTTTAAGCTTTCTTTTTTTGTGTTAAAACCACTGTCAAACAAGATGAACAACAAGGCAATATTAGCCACATCCCGTGTCAGTCCATAATCATCCAGTTGAATGAGATTCAAACCATCAGTTCCTGCAGCCATTCCGATAAGCAAGAATACCAGTAGCACGGGAACCCCAAACTTATTGCTGAGCTTAGAGGCAAAGGTTCCTGCCACAATCAGCAGACCAAAAATCAAAATCAAGGTGGTGGACATGACAACTCCTAGTAAATTAGTATGAAATAAGTATACTATTTTTTTCTTTTTCACACAGTATTTTTAGAGTTATATATCGCGAATAGTAACGTTTTTTACTAAATTTTAACTTTTCCTACAGTTCCAAAGCTCATTATGCATCAGCTTCCATGGTACGAGCAAGCTCCTGAACTGCATCAAAGTCAATGTTCTCCACAGCCATGGCCAACTGTTCTAGTAATTCCTTTGGCAGAGGAAGCTGCTCCATTTTTTCCACCAAGCTATCAAGGGCTGGTAAATCGCACGCTTCACAGGCAGCAAGTAATTGTGCTGCTAGATTTTTGACAGCTTCTGTATCAAGCCCTTCAGCATCCTCTTGAACCTTAGGTTCCTCTTTTCCAAAGTGAAGGAGGGCTTCCAACACAGGACCTAAGTTTCGGTATGACGCCAGCAATTCAGGTGTTTTTTTGACAATTTCATTCACCTCAGAAGCCTTGCCACATTTTTCTAGGTATTCAGCTTGGGAAGATACATCAGTGGCGCCCACAATCCGGGCAGCACTTTTTAATGCGTGAACTGCAATGGTGTAGGCATGAATGTCACCGCTAGCAGCAAAATTCTCAATATCTTGGGCATTTTTTTCCAAGGTAATACAAAAGGTCTTTGCAATCCGCTGGTAGGCTTCAAAGCCACCTATATTCTTTACCGCAGATTCTATATCAAGCTGAGCCATTTCTGGAGCCGCAAGAATTTCCTCTAGTCCTGCAGGACAAAGTCCTGCAGGGAGCGGAGAAGCTGCCATAGCTTGATTTTCAAGCGGTTCTCTCATATCCTCAGGGAGCCATTTAGAAAGGCATTTTGCAAAATCCTTCCCTTGCACTGGTTTTGACACAAAATCATCAAAGCCATGGGACAGGAACATTTCCGCAGCCCCCTTTACTGCATTGGAGGTAAGAGCCACCACCACATGATGGGTAGAACCTTCTTTTTCTCGAATAATCTTTACCGCTTCTATGCCATCCATTTCTGGCATCATGTGATCCATAAAAATAATATCAAAATCAGCAGCAGACTTTTCACCATTTTCTGGGAAAAGCTGAACCAGACAAGCCCTCGCACTGCTACAGGTGGTAACTGCCACCTTAAATCGAGAAAGAAGTCCCTCTGCCACCTGCAAATTCACAAGATTATCGTCCACCACCATAATGCGGGCTTTTGGTGCGATGAAATCACTATTTTCTACCTGCTTGGCAAAATAATGAGCAAATTCAGGATGGTTCAAAACCTTCTTTACCGAAATTTCCACAAGCTCTGGCTGATTTTTTACCCGAGGCAAGGCGGTAAACATCTGGGAATAGATTTTTTCCAAGGACGAATAAGCGCCATCCGCTTGCAGCTTTGTGCTATCTAAGGTCTGGGGCAAGGTGATTGCAAAGGTTGTCCCCTCTCCATATACGCTGGAAACAGAAAGCTCGCCTCCCATGCCACAAACTAATTGACGAGAAATGAAAAGCCCCAGCCCCGTGCCACCTTTTTTTCGGGTAACCTGCATGTCCACCTGCTGAAAGGCATTGAACAATTTTGATACATCTTCAGGCTTTATCCCAATTCCCGTGTCAGAAATAAAAATCTGCAATCCAGAAAAGCCCTGAGTTTCCCCCTCTTTTTGACCATGCAAAAAATCAACCTTAATGATGATGGAGCCTTCTTCCGTGAATTTTACCGCATTTCCTGCAAGATTCAAAATCACTTGGCGAATTCGCACATCATCCCCAAACAAATGATCTGGCAACAGAGGATTCAGTTGTAGAACTAAATCCACAGGCTTTGCTTCAAGCTTTACCTGCACCACGTTTGCCACATCCCGCAGCAGGTTCATAAGACTGTAATTGCTGGGAACGATTTCCATTTTACCAGACTCTACCTTTGACATATCCAGAATATCGTTGATGATGGAAAGTAAACCTACCCCAGCAGTGTGAATCTGATTGATATAATCTTTTTGTCGTGGCTCACAGTCAAAATCAAGAGCCAACTCCGACATACCAATAATCGCATTCATAGGAGTTCTGATTTCGTGGCTCATGTTTGCCAAAAAGGTTGATTTTTGTTGATTTTGCCGTTCAGCTTCCTGCTGCATGGCTTGAATGAGCTTAGTGTTCCGTAAATCATCTAGTAGCTGAATGTGGCGCGTCAAACAGATAACACATGTTACCACAACATACATGATAATGTAGGGCAAATAAGGCTGGAGAAAGGATTCTTCGCTATACACTAAAAAATACTGAAGCAACACAAGACCACTAATTACTCCAATATTGGGAAGAATAACTCCAACGTAAAAAAAACAATGTATTAAGGTAACAGACAGGAAAAAGAGGCTAATATCATACTCTTGGTATGCTGTGTAGGTAATAAAATTTTCTATAACGCTGGAAAACAGATGAACATAACAATAGACTCCAGTGATAAAATTAAATGGTCTATAAAATCTTGCTGGATTGCTACGGTACAAGAGGAAGACAACAAAAACAATGGCTAAAATTCCAATAGCAACCCAACTCAGTAGACTGTAAGAGGCAATCCACTGAGCATCTTCTCCAGTAACAGAGCTATCGGTAATCAAAAAGTAAATTTCAAAGCAAAAGTTAATACAGAAAATTATCAGCATTCGCCCATAATTTTTAGCGGCAGCTAAACGACGATACCCCTGTTTTTCTTCCTCATCCCGAAGTTTGATTTTGTCAAGCAATTTTCGCCATTGTTCCATTGTATACCTGCTACTGTATTATTCAAAAAACTCCCGAATTTTAGAGATAAGAGCTCCCTGTGAAATTGACTTCAGGATATACCCTTCTGGCTTCAAATCTACCGCAGCTTTTACCATTTGAGCATCTGAAACTCCCGTTAAAAAGAACACAGGAATATTTTTGTAGGCCTCTTCAGCTCGAATCATCTGCAGGGTTTGTACACCATTACACACTGGCATTTCATAGTCCAGCAAAATCAAGTCGGGTATTTCCTTTGCTAAAAAACTGATGGCAGCAGTTCCTGATTTAGCCACAGAAACCCTAAAATAATCCTTGATGTAATTGGTAATAGTCCGAAGTGCAACCACATCATCGTCCACCAACAGAATATGTTTTTGCTCCGCCATAACTTCCTCCTCCTGTATGATATCACGGTTTCGCAAGGGCCTTTGAGCTTCTAAATCTGCTGCATCCTCCACCTGCATTACTAAATCTTTTAACAAAAGCGGTGTAATAATATATTTTTTGATATTACCTTCACCAAAAAAATCATGACATTCAGCACGACTTCCAATAAGCACAAAGGCCACAGTTTGTGAGCCTAACAAAAGATGGAGCTGATGTTCAGCTTCGTAGGGAAGATTCTTTACAAAGACTACCACCAGTAGGGGTTGAACCTGTTGAATGCAATCTACAACCGTATCAAGATCAAAGCTACAGGGTGTTACCTCAAAACTTTGGGTTAACTGCTCCCTAATATCAACTCCCAGCTTGGAGCCATCGGAAATATATACAATCTTGTCCATATCTTTATATCGTCATCCCTTCTTGGCTACATAAATAAAAGAAGACTCAAGGCCATAACCACCATGCCGGAAATCAGGCCATAGATGGAAAGGTGGGCCTCACCGTATTCTCGGGCAGAAGGCAAAAGCTCGTCCAAGGAAATAAACACCATAATTCCTGCCACCATGGCAAACACTACTCCAAAGGTTATGTCATTGATAAAATTCCGCAAAATAGTAAACCCCACTAAAGCTCCCACAGGCTCGCTTAATCCAGACAAAAATGAATACACAAAGGCTTTTTTCTTGCTACCGGTGGAAAAGAACACTGGTACCGACACCGCCACTCCCTCTGGAATATTGTGGATGGCAATGGCCATAGCAATGGGAATGGCCAAGGAAGGTTCCTGCATTCCTGAAATAAAGGTGGCCAAGCCTTCTGGGAAGTTGTGGATGGCAATGGCCAAGGCGATGAACAGCCCAGTCCGCAAAAGCTTTGACTTTGAATCATGGGAGGGAATAGGACACACCTCATTGCCATTTTCATCGATATAGCATTCCACCTTTTTTATTTCGTGGGGATTTTCCTTTTCGGGAATGAACTTGTCGATAATGGCAATCAACAACATTCCAGCAAAAAATCCACCTACAGTAAGCCAATTTCCACCCTTTTCTCCTAGCACTGTAATCAGAGACTCCTTTGCTTTTACAAAGATTTCTATCATGGAGACGTAAATCATTACTCCCGCAGAAAAACCTAGCGAAATGGCAAGAAATTTTGTATTTGTTCGCTTTGTCAGCAAGGCCAACAAACTTCCCACTCCCGTGGCAAGACCTGCAAAAAGGGTGAGCAAAAAGGCAAAAAGTACAGAATTCATACTACAAGCATACTACTACATTTAACATAAAACAGCTACCTTCCTAATTGTATCTTAGGAATAGAGCGTTTAAATACTAGTTTCTCTTTTGATTTTTTTGTGATAGAATCACCGAATCAAATTGCATAAAGGAGTCTATTTATGGCAAAGAAAAAGAAGTCCATGGGAATGCTATACCTTATTGGAATGATTTTGGTAGTTGTAGGTTTTTTCCTACCAATGTTTAAAGCTGGTCCTCTAGAGCCCAATGGATTGGATTTTTTAGATTTTGATAACTTTGGTTTTGTTACCATCGGTGGCTTGTTGATTATCATCGGGGCAGTTTTAGGTGTTGTCCTGAATTTTATCAATGCTAAAAACAAAAAAATGCTACAATTGGTGGCATTGATTGTTTCCATTGCAGGTGGCATTGTGCTGTTCATTGGATTTAACGACAATGTTATTTACAAGACCATTGCAAAGGGCTTCATCAAACACGCATACATGGGATTCTATGTTGTCCTTGCAGGTTGGGTTGTAGGTGTCGTAGGCTATCTTACTGGAAAATAAATTCCACTAGCAGAAGTAAGTTGCAAACTCCTGAAAATCATTGTATCTTCAGGAGTTTTTCTTCAAATCACCTGTAGCCCACAACACCCCCTCTTACCAAACTCTGCACAAGCCCCTTCCTCGTAATTTTTTGTACAGATACTTCAAATTTTCCCGTACCTCTTCAGAAAATTTCGCTCTTCCAGAAGAATCTTCTGCCATAAGCCCTTCTTCGCTCCATCTTCTAGGAGAGGCATTATACAACCACAAGGCTACCTGTTCTGCCTGAGATTTTTTTGTGCCAGCAGGAAATTTTCCGTAAAAGAGCTCACCCATGTAACTCCAAGTCAGCTGCAGGCCCCCCTTCCCTGCCACCACAAAGGGGCGTCCTCCCAACCAGCAATAATCTTTCCCGTTGCTACAAAAATGATTGAAATCACGGTAAGCCCTATCTCGCTGCTGTTCGTAGACGACAATAGCCTGCTCCACTATATCTGGTGCCACCGAGGGGCGAGGCATGGCAAAGGGAAACCACATGGTCACAGGAATCTCCAAGTCCTCGCCATTCATCCAGGCAGAAAGAGCCACCTGCAAGGGCTCTCCGTATTTGGCACTTTTTTCTTCGCCCACAAAACGAAGGTCATTGGAAGCAAAAATACTTTCTTCCCCTTCATCCAGTCCCAAAGGCTGCAAGTCAGGATACAAGCCCGACTTCCATTCCTGAAAGGCACGAGAATGACGAGTCAACACAAACTTGTGCCAAAAGGCACTATCTAAAAGGCCAGAAGCAAAAAGCTGACGCAGGGTTTCCATAGAATCAATGAGCATTTGAGGTGTTTCCTGCCAGTAGCCATAAATCATGTAGGCGTGGGTGAGAATCCCCGCTTCCTTAAAGGCGGCACAGGCAGACACAATGCTTTGCAAATCCGTTCCCTTTTTTACTGCATCAAGGCCAGTCCCACAGGCAATTTCTATGCCCCCAGAAACAGCTCGTAAGCCTCCATGGGACAGTACATCTGCCAAATCCCTGCTGAACACCTTTTCGTAGCGAATATTTCCCCAAAAAACCAGTGGCCGAGAAGCTTTCACGTTTTCCAAGGCAAAATCCCGCAAAGCAGCAGGAGGTGCAGCCTCATCCACCAAATGCACCCCACAAACTCCCGAATCCTGGGCCTGAGCTGCAAGCCTTTTATACAGTTCCTTTACCGCAACCTTTTTGTAAGAGCACACATAGTCAAGGCTGGTATCACAAAATGCACATTGATGCCAGTAACAGCCGTGGGCAAGATAGGCTTTTAACCAAGCTCCATCAGACCATAATCGGTGCATGGAATTCGTACTGTCAGCGAGGCGGGGATATTGTGAAAAATCTATGTCGCTGTAGTCCGGGGCAAGTCTAGCGGTAAAGTCATCCTCCACCGCCACCACCTCAGTTTTTTGTAAAGCCCCTTGGTCAACAAATGCATCCCCACCAAAAAACTTCATCTTGTAAATTGAGTGATTTTTTATTTCAGCAGGAAAATACCCGTCACCACCATCCAGCTCCATCACCTGGCTGAAAAAATCCCAGTAGGAACCGTAGCCTCGGTCATAGCTTAAGGCATCAAGATAATTGGCCAAGGCAGGCTCCCGTACCTGACGCAATTCCGTATTCACATAGCCACCACCCAGCGCCACAAAAACCTTGTTCCCTAAAGCTTCCTTAAATTTTTTGCACGTAAAAAGGGCCGCCGCCAAGGTTCCAGGGAACGGACAACTGACACACAGCAAAAGCCGCTGATTTTCTTCTAGCACACCCCATTCCTGCAGCAGCTGCTTCACTATGGGCCCGTAAAAATCCTGCAGTACAGGAGCTAGCAAGCCCTCCTCCACAGCTTGAAATCCCTTGTGACTAGTGGCTAAGGACTCGCCGTAGCGAACCAGTTCAAAGGAGGAGTCAAAAAAAGCACCAATAAAATCAGCTAAATCTGCCAAGGCCAAAGAAGCCAAAATCACTGCATCATCTACAGAGGGGAAGGACTCCAAGCCAGCCAAAAAGGTTTCCATCCGCTGCCCTCGGGGAACAGCAGGAGAAGCCACAAATTCATGACACAATTCCCGTTGCCTTCCCTGCAAAATAGCTACAATGGAATCAATCCAATGAATCCATCCATCCTGCTGACTCAAATATCGCCGTACGTTAAAAGCTTCATTGTGGCGGCCAGCTTTTTCCCACTGGGCAGCCTGCTGCAGAGCCCTTTTTTCCGAGACATCAAAGATATATCTGAGGCCATCCTTGCAAAAAATCTTATGGAACAAAAGATTGCAGCCGTCCACCCAACTTATTTTTCCAAGATTCCACTGGGGCTTTTGGGCCTTTACTTCAGAGAAAAAAGATTTCAGATAGGCTCCCGCAGGATAGGGAGTATTCAACTGCACAAGAGGAGGTTGAATAATAAGAACATTGGTGGAAGTAGTCATTTTCACAGTATACCTATTTTTTTGATAGAATCAAATATTCATTGCCCATTATCTTTGTTCGTGTTATAATGAATAAATACTCTTTTAGGGATAAGGTCATGAGAAAGTCTACTAGTCTAAGTGTTACACTCGTTGTTGTCAGTATTTTCATTGCCACCATTATAACGTACAGTGTTGGAGGGTTTGCAATTTATGAATTGGAAGTAGCTAACCAACACTCTAACGACAATTACAGAATTGCAATGTATGATGGCTATCGAACGGAGATAAAATCCCAAGTACAAGCAGCACTTGCCATACTCCAAAATCTTCATGACCAAGAGATACAGGGACTCATTACGACAGAAGAGGCACAGTACCAAGGGAAAGAGATAATCCGTTCCATGAGATATCGTAATGATCATTCTGGATATTTTTGGATTGACGACAAAAACTATATTCTGGTAATGCACCCTATTTTGGTATACAATGAAGGGAACAATCGTTTTGACCTCGCAGACCAAAATGGAGTTATGATTACTCAATCCATACTAAAAAGTTGTCTCGGCCCAGAACAGGGTGGATTCAACTCATTTTACTTCACCAAAGCCGATGGTGTCACTGTAGCACCAAAACTAGCCTACTCCGCCTACTTTGAACCCTGGGGTTGGGCTATTTCCACCGGAAATTACGTAGATGACATGGATAAACAGATTCAAGTGGCAGAAAAAAATAGCAAAGATGACATTCTTTCTCTCATCTACACATTATCCATTGGTTCAACAGTACTCTTGGTAATCGCAGCAGTTATCATCAGTTTTGTTATTTTAAAACTCGCTGTAAAACCTCTCCGCATTCTTGATCTCAACCTTCATGATCTTACGGAAGGAAGTGCAGACCTGACAAAACGCCTTAACTTCCATTCCTTCAAGGAAATGAACTCCATTACCAATGGATTCAACAAGTTTACAGAAAAAATCCACGACACTGTGTCAAAAATCCAGCACTCAAAGGGGCATCTGGAGTCTGTTGGTCACCAGTTAAGCAACAGTACCTTTGAAATGTTAGATTCTATCAGTCAAATTACTGCCTATGTTCGGAATGTTCACACTGAAATGGAAAAACAGGCAGGAAGTGTGTCAGAAACAGCTGGTACCGTAAATGAAATTACCTCCAACATTCAGTCTCTGGAACGAATGATTCAATCTCAATCTACCGAAGTAACCCAAGCTTCTGCCGCTGTAGAAGAAATGTTAGCCAATATTAGGTCGGTAACCGATTCCATGTACAAAATGATGGAAGTGTTTAATGTACTTTCTCATGAAATTCAAATTGGAACAGAAAAGCAAGAGGATGTAAACCAGAGAATCAAAGAAATCGAGCTTCAATCAACCATGTTGCACGAAGCAAACGTAGTCATTGCCTCCATTGCAGAACAAACCAACATGTTGGCCATGAATGCAGCTATAGAAGCTGCCCACGCAGGAGATGCTGGTCGTGGTTTCAGTGTTGTTGCTGATGAAATTAGAAAACTTTCTGAAACGTCCTCAGAACAATCTCGCAACATCGGAAACCAGCTTACAAAGATTCATTCAGCCATCGAAGAAATGGTAAATGTTTCAGAAGAATCAAGCACTATGTTCAACTCTGTTTCCAAGAAAATTCAAGATACAAATAGCTTGGTCACACAGATTCAAGGTGCCATGGATGAGCAATCAACTGGTTCACAACAAATTGCCACCGCCCTTCATACCATGAACAACAGTACCATGGAAGTTCGTACGGCTTCTGCAGAAATGACTGAAGGCAATAAATTAATCCTTCATGAGATTCAAAAGATTCAAGTAGCAGCAGAACAAATGGACGAAAACATGAATTACATGAACAATGAGTCCCAGAAAATACTTGAAAAGGCCCAGAATCTTTCTGATATAAACGAACTGATGGAAGGAACCATTCGTGATATTGCAGTCCGAATAGAACAATTCAAGGTGTAAGAAATAATCATCAAGGCACAAAAAAAGCATCCTAAATTAGGATGCTTTTTTTTATGTACTTAACGAAAAACCCAACTTAAAAAACTAACTCTTCTGTAGCATTCATATCTATGGCTTCATCACGAGCTTCCTGAGGAACAGTGTACACACCAGCAGGCTCACCTTCTCGATACACCAACAGCATTGAACCAGATACACCTAAATTAGATAGAACCTCTGGGGACAGTTCTGACTCCTCCATCTGAGAAACATTATGTATCAACTGATTCAAACACTGTCCTAAATCCACAGTAACTCCATATAAAGACAAGTCGCTCTGACGCAAATATATGGGAAAGGTTAAATCTGCAAACAAAATATCCAGCTCTTCCAAGGAAAATTCTGATGTGGCTAACATTTGTTCCATTTGCTGACGATCACTCTCGCTTATAGAAGTAGATGCAACTTCCATCAACTGGCTAAAGGCATTGTCCACCAAGGTCATCTCTAATTCATATACTGGAGTATCCTGAATTTCAGTCTTACCTTTTAAAGAAACTTCAGATAACGTCTTTATCATCATGGAACTAAATTCATTCATTGCTGCAATATCTACCTGAGAATAAGGAGCAGAGGTTTTCATCCAAGTATTCATGGCGTTGAAATATGCCACCACTTCTTCCCCAGCAACTTCATAATATCCCTTAAAGGGAAATGACATATCCATTCCCATCATTTCAGTATTAATGGTCATGTCCATTTCAGCTGAAAAATCAGGCTTAACAGTATATCCCATAGCTAGCCTTCCATCAAAAACCATGGGCATGCCTTCGATTGTGGCAGCAAGGTCAAAAGTTGCATCCATGAAGCCACCATTCTTTGCATTCACCTGTTCGTAGGCTGCAACCAAGGCTTCTTGAGCCTGAACATCTGTAGTGATTTCCTTTTTACCGCAAGACATAAGAGCCAAAACAATGAGGCTCACAAAAAAAAGACTCAGACTTTTTTTCATCATTTACTCCTTTAATTAAAAAAACAACTGTGGAACTTTGGTGTGAGACTATTGCCTCGCAGTCGTCTTGTGCTTTGCAAAAGACGCACTGTATCTTGGTGTCGGTTCAATCCCGCCCCTGATAGCCAACTGTCGGACTTGAACCTTGTTTT
>JAEIGA010005882.1_pt1 | contig 18653 bp, 37 predicted proteins | sample 9270691 | NCBI WGS metagenome assembly JAEIGA01 (sample SAMN17057246, study PRJNA624740) | gut metagenome | biome: biome; isolation source: fecal sample | host: Bos grunniens | place: China: Xizang | collected 2019 | reverse complement strand
TCCTCACTTTTTCTTTTTGCTATCATTTCTGATGTATTATCAGCTATTTTTGCCAAAGATCTCGCAATATCCATAAGCATATAAGTATTAAATATGTCAAACTTTGTACCAACGCCACGATTAGCATTCTTAAGCCTGTTAATTTCCTTCTCTGTCTCCTCTAATCTTGTCATTTTTAACCCTCCATATAATACTTTTCGAAACATTTACAACAATAATCTTCCCAATTGCCATACTCTGTTTTTATAGTAGTGATTTTCTTATCATGTTTAGCATACACAGCTTCATCAAAAGAATCATATATACCAAACTCTTTACCACAATAACTACAAACTAATTTATATCTCATTGGTGTACGTCGATCAGGTTTGATTTTCTCAATCATACATACACTCTCTTTCCAATTATGTCCTGATACAGAAAGCATTCAACTGTTTTATAACCGTCTCTAACTTTTTCACATATTGCGAATTTCGGATGAATACCAATAACTCTCCACTTCTTTGGTGTCATGACTCCAGTGTCTCCGGCCCTCTTAGTCTTCAAACCCCTTAACAAGAAGACATCGCCAATCTTTATAGTTTCCTTCAAAACATCAATAGCTGCGTTGCAGCCTTCCCAACCCTGTTTAATTTCTTCATTATACATATACTTACCTCTCTAAAACAAAAAGGAGATGGGCCGTTAAAACCCATCCATATCTCGAGTATCATCGTCCCACCAAGTATTCAAGAACAACTCAAAACCGGTTTTCAAAAATAATCCAATTTCGAATATAATAAATACTATTAATAAGACTCCTTCAACATCAAATATAAAATCGCTCATAACAATACATCTCCTTTCATATCTCCATTGAAAGACATGAAATAACCGCGAAAAAAGGAGCTGCTGACAAAATATCAACAACTCCTTCATCAATACTATTTAGTTGAATGGGATTGGTTCATCCTCAGATTCATCATGCTGAGCAAGTCTTGCACGATACTTGTCACGGATATCCTCTCTCTTCATCTCTTCGATCTCGAAAACAGCATTATCCAAATATAATGTGCAGCTCTTCCTACCATCGAAGGTATGACACTCAACAACACCACCAATAATTCTGCAGCGATCAAGATCCATAAGATCACGCTCTTCATAATCATCAAGTTTTCTTCCATTGAACACAGATACTTTAGGATCCTTCCAAGGGTTCTCTGGATCATGATGATAAACGAACTTGATAGGAATGGTGTGAGCTGTTTCGTTCTGGTCGTACTCAGGATTTGGCTTAAGCTCGTAAGTTCCAAAGTTTCTTCTTACAAGCTCTTCAAACAACGGGTCTTCCATGAACTGCTCATCTGAAACTTTAAGAGTGAAATGATGTGTTCCCTTATTGTTAACAATATCACCATACTGGTTCTTTCTCTCACGGCCTTCAAAATTCTTCCAGTTCTTACCAAACATGAAATCCTTCTCTGTTAACTCAGAAAACTTAATTCTGATTCTGTTTCCATGCTTCTCATCAATTAACGCTTCAATCTTCATATACTTTCTCCTTTTCTTGGTACAAGTGTTTTAAATATAAAATGTGCAATACCGTCTTTCCACTTAGCCTTTCCTTCAGTGGATGTGTACATAATGAACTGATTATTATCATCACAGATATTAGCTTTAAACTTCACACTAAACTTGTCGTGTTCTAATCTTGGTTCATACATGCTAATATGAAACTCGATAATGTCATAATCGTCATCAAACTCATAGCCACTACAACAAATATCCTTAGTTTCTACATGTAATGTACATCCATCATACATTTTATAAAGCTCGAGGTGAGCTATGTAGTTAAGCTGCTGCATGACTCACCTCCACAAACTTATCAAATGGATAGAATTGCTCAATGCTTTCTTTAGCGTCATCTACCATTTTGTCATAATAACTATGGTCTATTAAATCCTCGAAATGTTTATCTCGCACTTCTGCAGATTCTAACCACATATAACCTTTGGTTCCGGCTGGACATTCCCTTTTACCTATGTTTACAGAATATAAATTAGCCCCTCGCTGTGACATTGCACAGAATTCACTAATTCTTCCTATAAACCTATCAACCTCATTCGGACCCTCATCAAATATCAAATGAAGAGCACCGTCTTTGATTGACTTAACAGTCTCACACATATCTTCAAAATCTATTGCTTCGTGAGTGAAACAATGTTTGAAGACGTATGGCTTCTGGAACTTATCTCCAGTTGCTGTCCAGAACGGTTCTACTGCCTGACCATCTGCCATATCTTCATAAGCAATATAATTGACGTTATCAACCAATGCCATCCTTTCATAATGTGCTTCGTGTTCAAATGTGTAACCGTACATCTTACCGTAGTCCATAATGAACTGCTCAATCTCAGGAGTGCACCCAGCAACCTTAATAGAGTCTGTTGAGACATGTACAACTTGAACACCTCTATCCCAAAGCTCATGTTTGAGGTTTATCATGAACAAAGCACCGTACTTAGCGACAATATTATCAATATTCCTAGGATCTCTAAGTTTATTGTTGAATTTAGCCGCTGTGAGGCCGTAGACACTATTTATAGCCGTCTTTAGAGCATTAGCCAATGCTTTACACTTCTTCTTCAAAGCCTTGCCTTCTAAGCCCTTCAGAGCCCTTATAAGGACATCTCCTGCACCAGCTTTAAGCTCATTCAGATGTTCAATAGCTGAAATATAATTCTCATCTCCAATCTCCTTAATGTGCTTAACACATACTCGACCTTCAACAAGATGATACAGCCTTGCTGTGATTATAGGACCAAATATACCCAACTTCAGTGCTGAGTGTGGATGCATACTAGCTACATCAAACAAATCAACACTAAAATACACACCCGGATATCCAACTTTATGACCACCTTCTCCTGGATCTTCACCTCTGTAAATAGATTTCATTGAAACTCTCTTAGTTCCTTCTTCATATCTACTTGGATCGATACCAGAAGCATTGAATTCATAACCAGGGAATATCAATGTTCCGTCTTCCCACTTCATCTCGGCAAGATTTGTATAGACATACTGAGACTGTGGATCGGGAATATCATGTGTAAGAATCTCAGTTGTATGACGGTTTGTTGTATCGTACGCTGTTAATCCTGAAATTTCAGACAACATTACACGAGCATCCCAATCATCCTGAAGATAATCAAACACCATCTCACAGGATACAACATCGTTCTCACAATAATCACCAAACTCTGTCCACTTATCTTTTGGAACTGCCCAAGTCCAAGGACGATTCCATTCAATATGAGTGTAGCCGAATTCAATTTCCCATTTCTTCAGACCTTTTCTATTGCCTGCTGCTGGGAAATCAAGTGTATCTGCATAACCCATATTGTTTGCTATTGGGAATTTAGCTTTACGAGATTCTTCTGGAGTGCCATTGATTATAGTTGTTGATAATATAAATAGCTCTTCTGGTGTATAACCCTGACTTGCAGCCCACAACATATGATTATCATAACCTTTACCATTATGAGATATAATGTTGTAGTTCATAAAAATGTCTTCAACTTCTTTCATTGTTGGGTTAAACATTCTATAAACCGGATTAACTTTCTTTTTACCAAGAATTACTCTACCAACACCACCTTTAACCTTTGGCTCTTCAAAAGTCCAAGGTTCTTCATCCTTATGTTTCCAGTTAATCATGAATAAAGCAGGAGTATCTTTTGGTGTTTCTCTTTTGAACTCCTCGTAAGAATCAAGCTGATAATCGATAATATCAATAATCTGCTGTCTCTTTTTCTCGTACTTCTTTTCTTTAGGAATACTATCCAATTCTTTTTGAAGATCTTTTAAATTCCTTTCGAAAATATCACAGGACTGTTTGTAGCTTGGTGCTATCTCACAGTCTAGTATGATGATTGGTTTATCTGGATTATTTGGAATGTTCGGAATATCAAGAATCTCATTATTCTTCTCTGCTTCTTCAATATCTTTCGATACAAAGTGCATGTATCTGACTAGGTTTAAACAATATTCTTTATGATTTGTTGATCCTTTAGCAAAACTCTTAATATCCTCATACATATCATTACAATTGTATGTAAATCCAGCATCGTATGCTTCTTTAAACAACTTGTTGATGAAGTCTATATTAGGTTTTGTATGACCACCATGAAAATCACCAGCCAAACACTTAGCGAGAGTATTCTTGAGATGTCTCTCATCCACTAATTGTTCGTAATCTACCATCGACTTACTCACCCCTTTCTTTGGCAAGCCGGATGCTAATTCTGCTATAGGTATATTATTGCAGAGTGTTAACTTTCGTCTAAGAGCTGAACCACCCTTAAACACTTTGACCTCGATATTAGGACCGTAATTTGAAGTTAATTCTGTTGGATCGCCACCTACATAAATATAATGTAAGTGAATACCACCACCAGACTTACTAATTTCTGCATAAGTTGGTGGGAACTTGTTAGCTTCTTCAATATTAGCTTGTAAGTCTTTTTCTCCATTGGGACCTTTTTTATCAAAATCTAAGACGATTAACCATATAGGAACTTTCAAGAAATGAGTTTCTTTTGAGTTAATCTGAGACAATACTGTTGGACATTTAGCCCAAGAATATCTAAGAGGATGTTTTTCGTCATCTGTCTCTAATTGAGCAAGACAGTCTTTGAACGTCTCATCCATTAGTGATGTTGTGCAGTCGAATTTCAACCAACCTTTATTCTCAATTGGCTGTTTTTCAACTACTTTTTCTATTGGTTTAAGTCCTGCTTTCTCAAATATAAAAACGCTGAACTTCATTTCGTCATAGTTTCTGTAATAATACTTAAGTGTATCTCTGAATTTATAACGAGTTAATACATTCTTGAAATTACATTCTTCTGCATAGTTACAATATAACTTATACGCGTTAACCAAAGAAATTCCATCTTTAAGAACATTTGCATTCTCAACTACAAAGTTATGGAACGGTGATGTTCTACTCATCATGTCTTCTGCAACATACTTGTCATAAGCATGTTTGCCTAATTTCTTGTATGTTTGAAGACACTTGTATGCTATTCCACTTTTCTCGAATGGAATTCCAGCCATACAATCCTCATACTCGTCACCAGATAATTTATTACCAGTTGGTCTAACATCTATTAATCGTCTATTCATTCCAGAGTTTGGACCCATTTGAACAGGTTCATTTGAACCAACAATTAACAGACAACCGGGTTTTGTTATAAACGGTGGTTTGAATTTAGGATTAACTCTCACTGACTCGTGTGAGATTATCTTATTAAGAGTTGTCTTACAAGATATAACACCAAGTTCAGCATCATCATCGTAGGCTAGAACATTATCCTTTTCCAAGAAATCAGTTCCGAAGCTATCTCTACCAGCAAGAAGATTAGCCTCAAACTTAGAAGCGAAACCTTCTCTATCATCACCATTCAAAAGATTGTTAACGATGATTTTGGATATAATTGTAGATTTACCGGCTCCTGGTTCACCATAGAACACAAGCATCTTTTGTATCTTGCGAGCATCACCTGCAATGATACATCCAACAAACCATTCCCACTTATCTCTTTCTTCAGGCAAATATAAAGTATCACAAATTTTGTCATAATTTGGTGTTTGTGTTTCAACCAAAGGATAATCGAGAACTTTAGAGACATAATCACTTCTTTTAGGTTCCTGATTAGAGAATATCAATTTCTGATCAAGTGGAACCCAATTGTCTCTCATATCCTTTTGGCAGAATCTATGCCATTTATCTATTTGTCTGTTATCTGTGTTAGATATCAATTTGATAATAGGACCATGATTGTCGTCATTAACTGTGTCGCCTGCATCTTTTAATGCGTACTCAGTTACCTGCTCGTCTATCAATTCAATAGCCTCAGCATCAGACATCACCCATAACCCAGTTTTTTCGTTGAAGATTGCATAAAAGTCCTTACTTCGAATCATAAGATCTTTGATTCTTGGATTAACAAAGAATGATGGTTCATAAGAATATCTACCCTTCTTCCCATCCCATTCTTTCTTAACTTTCATGAAATCGAACATATCACACCTCGGGCTTCATCTGTATTCCGTCTTCTTTCTTTCCGTACCTATGATCAAAAGTCTTGCAGTAAATTGAGAACACCAACCACCCTGGAATATCATTTTCTTTCTTGAAGTTGTTGAACTTCTCTTCTGCTGCTCTCGCAATCTCCTCGTTCTTACAAATACCCTTGTGTGTACACTTATCACAGTTCATAATTAATTACCGCCTTTCATACTGGAATCCATCTCTCATGAAACTGCTCGTAAATATAAGCGTTCATAAGAGAAAATAGATCAAGGTGAGTTGCATCACCATGATAATCGTTTAAAGGAAAAGGGGATCCTGAACCATTAGATTCAAAAACCCCATCAATCCAATTATTTATTATTTTGTCAACAACTCGTTTGTCAAAAATATCATTGGTCATCTTTTCCAATCCGAGATTCATGAGCATATGCCAGAACATATCTCCCTGATTACATTCCGTTTGATCTGCCATATTTGCAGACAATGCTATTAAAACCTCAAGAACTGAAGCATGACCCGTGCGAATATCATTGACATCAACACCATTCTCATACCCATATCGAGTTCTTAGATTTTGACCTGCTTTGTCTCGATTCTCGTCTAATATAAAACGATATCGATAATCAAGCATATCAAGCTCATTCAAAAGTTTAGAGTATGTTTTTGGTTTATGGTGTTTGTCATTCGTTAAGGATATCAACCACTCTTCATATTGCATTATTGCTTACCTCGTATCCAGAAATCTGATGAGGTTCCTGTATAACGATAGACGCAATAATCAATCTCAAGGCTGTTGTTACGAACCCAAACAGTATCATTGTCGGGATCGTCCTGCCATTTAGAATCTCTTAACTCATGACCAATAAGAGCCTCTTCATCAACAAGATTACCTTCATCATCAGTAACAACATCATCGCCTACAAACCAATATAAATCCTTGTGATCATACTCAAGATTTGGATAATCAGGATCTCTATCACCTTCCCACAGAACCATAATATCATCACCATGAATGTTCTTATACTCCCTTACAAGTTCAAGATACATTTCTTCCTGAGCGTTCTGGTTTGCGAGTGCTATTTCCTCATCGTAGTTATCATCGAGCTGATCGTCATCATCATCCTCATCTGTAGGAGCTATTGAATCAGCTGGATCCCCGTGGTCTTCCAAAGCGTTCTTCTCGGCTATACAGTTCTGTTCATACTCTGCGTTGATCTCAGATATCTTTTTTGTATACTTCGTGTAATCTGTCTGAACTTCACGCTTAGGAACCGAAGGCTCTTTTGGTTTTTTCAACTCCGGGGATTTTTCATTATCTTCGAAGTTCTTTTCTGGCATCATGTCCTGAAGAGCTTTAACCTTCTGATCCATCATCGCAAGCTCCTCATCATACATCTTTGCCGTTTCCTTACCCATTACATAATATCCAACAAAGAAACCGATAGCGGTTCCAAATATCAAACCGCCACCAGCCCATAAAATATTACTTCCTTTCATTATGCTGCCTCCACTTTAACCTTAAGTAATGAAGATTCATCTGAATCAAGAATCTCAAAGATTGGGTTATTCTTGTCGGCAATCGCATCTCTTAGATGCTTCTCGGTTTCACGAAGAGCTTCATTATAACCCCATTTGTACATGTATTCTTTGGTCTTATTGAGATCTTCCAGATTCTTCAGAATTTTGTTCTTCATACCGAACTGTCTGATACCGTTAACCAAAGATATCATTGCTGATGCTGCAGCAAGTGCTGTACAGAATCCTTTAAACTCCTTTTCATGGTCATTAACCCATGTAAGAGCGTTTGAAACCTTCTCTGCTGCTTCTGCCTGCATTTCTTCCGCACTTCTCTCACCATCACAGTCATCATCAACAACAGTTGATGTGTTAACATCAATGTAGGTCTTCTTCTTTTCTGTAACCTTCTTAACAATAAACGCACCAGCGATTGCCACTCCAACACCTACTGCTACTTTTGCTATCATATCAATATTCAACATAATTAATTCTCCTTTTCAAAAATATCAAAGACCTGATTCCCAGTTAATATCTAACATGATATTTTCTTCGATCGGTTTTCCGTTATCATACTCAAACACACAAATGCACGATGGCTCATACCCATCAAGGAATCTCTCCATCGCATATCTATTAAACACGATTCTATTTGTGGTTCCATCCGGATTTTTGAATCTTGCTCCGGCTGTGTTACCTACTATTGTTCTTGGTGCTCTACAAATATCACGCATATCATTCTCTGTTAAGAATCTCTTTGTCTCAAGATCAAAGTTGATTCTCTCAAGAAAATCATACAAAGTATTCTGATTCACACTATTTGATTTAGACCAAGCTTTATTGGTTTCATCAAATATAAATGAGTGAGGAATGTGAATGTGATCTTCATTCTCGTCTTTCTCATAAGTTGTTTCAACAGTCACTTTATTACCTTCCTCATCAGTTGTTACTGCGACTACTTTCTTTCCTGTGAGATACTCGTAGTCTTTTTCTTCTCCCAGATCTTCTCTAACTCTCTTACGATAATTTGCAAACGCATTTGCTGTACTTGCTGCAAGAAGAGTTACTGCCTTAAGGTCATCGTTTGTTGTCTTAAGCGCATAACCACAAAGACCATAACCAACAACAATAAGAGCTATTCCAGGCCCTGCTGTTTTTGTATAACCCCACGTGTGATTGATACCCGTTCTGCAAATATAATGGAACTTTCCTTCATCAGTTGATTCATTCTCCTGACCTTTCCATTTCTTTTCTTCTGTAATCTGCTTGCATAACTCACGATCTTCCTTAACAAGACGATTAACTCTTGCAATATCTTCAGCCTTGTTCATAACTACTTTAGTTCCGGCTGCTATTGCAATACCACCACCAACAAAAGCAATCTTTGCTCTATGCTTGTAGAGGAAGTGACCTACTTCATACGCTGATGACTTAGCTTCTTTTAAAATACTATGAAAATCCATATACTTTCTCCTTTATTTAGTCAGAGCAACTGGCTCTGCTGTAATTATCTCGAACTCACCACGATGATCTCCGGTACGAACTTTTTCATACCAAATATCTTTCGGGTCAGTCCATCCAAATTTGTAATCTGTAAATATAATAGGTAAAGGCGGATCAAATTCCTGATACAAATCAGACACCTTAGCCTCGCCGTACCGATCGATGTACTTGTGCATTCTGCTAACAATATCAATAGCATCATCCTCAGTTTCAACCCAAAGATCTGCTACATTTGTTGATGACCGTCTACCTAAATCTCTTGATCTTGAAGACTTTGAAGATGAGATTGATGAAACAGATTCAGAATATCCAGAATAGTTTCTCTTCTCTCCTTTTCTCCTACCTCTTGGACGATCTTCTTTATAGATTGCCTTATTCAAAGCACCCTGAAGAGAATCTCCAATAATATCAAGAATAGATGCAAATGTATCGTGTACTAAGTCTTTTGTATTAGGAATGATGTACTCATCTAATACATACTTACCAATATCATTCGCAACAGAGGGTTTCTTAAAGCTTCCTTTAATTTTAGGAAGATTCTCGAGCTTATCTTTTTCTTCGCTCATGAAAGACTCCTTTCAAACGACAAAAAGAGGAGCTGCTGAAATATCAACAACTCCTCAATTGGTCATATGTTACATGTTACACTTTTGGTTTACTCAACCGTTGTGAACGGTTCTGTAGTTGTGGTTTCAGTCGCCTTCTTGTCAGCTGACTTCTTACCGATTGATACACCAGTGATCAGTCCAAGTACTCCTGTTCCAACAGCAACTCCGAAGCCAATAACCTTCTTTCCATGCTTCTTCATGAAGCCTTCTTTAGGTTCTTCCTTCTTTGTTTCTGTTTTCACAGAATCGTCTTTGAACATCTCTTTCTTCTGTTCATCGGTAAGTAAAGCCCACTTCTTGTCAAGCTCGTTTACTTCCTCAACCTTTGTCTCGTTCTTGTTCTCGGCCATAGTTTGCCTCCTTAAAAATATAAATTTAACAACGTTCCATCTAAAAGCATGAATTTTTCGCGAATTAATGCTCACGCCTCTTTGTAAACAACTCATGACCATGTAAAGTTAACTCGTAGCAAAGAGTCTGATGGTCGTCTTTTTCGCTTGGGATAATATCAATCCTTATCGATGATGTATCTGCTATTCCATTAGACGCAACATCCTTTGCAGTCCAACCAAACCACTTACTTCCATCTTCAGCTATGCCTGGAGCCATGAAATCGTAAATATCATTGTATGTGAACTCATCACCAAACAGGTTACCATTATATAGATCTATAGCACCCTGATGGCAGAAATTTTCAATCTCCACAGGACTTCTCTTAGAATTGATGTAATCTTTACGATTGGTAACGTAATACAGATAATTCTCATTCGCATATGGAGCATTTGCTGTATTTTCCGGTTTCTGAGGGTTATTTTCGATCGTTTCCTTAGCAAGTTCTGTATTGATCTTGTCGAGTTTCTTCGCACTTAACTCTTCTTCAGCCTTCTTTTTGAACTCCTGATACTGACCTATAGCATTCTGAGCAACTACTAAAGCTGCTGTTAAGTCTGCAACCTTCTTGTTCGCCTCATCAAGTTTTGTCTTATTAAGCATAATGAATGCGATAGCTGCTGTTTCAAAAGCTACAATAGGAGCGATAAGTGGTGCTAACTTCTTAATCCCAGCCTTTAAGAACTCTCTTCTATGCTCCTCATCAGGAAGAGTTGGATAGATTGCCTGAATATCATTAATCGTCTCAATAATTTCCTTCGAATTTTTGATTGCAGCTGCTGTTGATAAACAACTGAATCCAATTGCACCAATTGCATTAACTGTTGATGCGTTATCAACATACAACTGTTTTGCTGGTACCAACATATCTCCAACTTTTGAAGGTACCTTTTTGATTGTGTCTAAAATTTTCATTTATTCTCCTTTCACATTAAAAACAAAGAGGAAATGCTAATTCTGCTTAGCACCTCCTCAAGTTTGAAGTTACTTTGAATGTCTTCCTAATAGGAATATCAATCCAAAGATTGCTCCAGAGATCATAATAGGTTTCACAAGTATTGGGAATGCTTCAATTAATATAACAAGCACGCCTAATCCTACAACGCCTCCTGTAAAAAAACCTACAAGCATCCATCCAAATAGCAATGTGACAATCACTATTAAGACCTCCTTCACTACACCCATACGCATTGTCCTCCTTTCTGCAAGGGCATTCTTAAGTCCTTCACTGAAAGAAGGGATTTTTTCGCGATGTTAGTTTTTGGGTGTTCCTGAGTATGTATAGATGTTCTCGATCATAATCTTAATACCGTCACTAAGGCCTTTTCTGTATGATTTGAACATCCAAAATAAAGCATATGAATGTAAGCAAATATCAATTACAAGAAACCAAGCTATTACTCTTGTATCAGTCATTTCTTATCCTCCTCAAAATTAAGTGGTTTGTGTGAGTCCTGCATTCCCGGGTTATCCAAGCACTCATCACAAATATAAACTGCATCTGAATCAGGATCTGGCTGATCATTCAGATGTTTGCACTTTGGACAATATTTGTCAAAACGTACTTCTTTAAGATCACCTATCATCTTCATACCTCCTAAGTTTGTTTCTTATATATTCCGAGTCTCTTCTTTTTTGTCTAGCAACTTTATTGTCAATCCAACGCTGAACTTCTTCCGGCTTAATATCATGAATTATGCTAAGCATTCGCATACAAATCATTACATCAGCGAACTCCTCAACAAGATTATCTCTGCGAAGTTCTCCCCTCTGGTCCTTACATATCTCCTTTATTAATTCTGACATTTCTTCTATAGCTATAGTTTCTTTTAATTTCTCACCGTGAATGTTTATACTTCCTATTAAATCTTTATCATGAAATTCAATCGCTGTTATTTTATCCATATACCCTCCTAAATATAAAACAGAAGAGAACCTGAACTTAATCAGATTCCCTTCTCCTTTAGATTAGATCTTTGTGTCGATCTTCAAAATGTCGTCTTTAATCTTCCAACTTTCTCCATCTTTGGGATCTAAGTTCTTATTATGATTGTATGCCATCTTGCCCATGTTAATATAACTAATAAGCTTCCAAATACCTAAACCGATTCCACCAACAACACCAAAACCTCTAATAGTAATATCAGCCTTTTTCCAATTTAAAGCTGAATTAATATTATCGTCTTTCATGTCCTGATGAATCCTGCCTACCATATTGTAAGCCTTATTCCATTCCGGGCTACCGATGGGATACTTCTCACATTCTTTCTCCCAAATTTTGAGTTGTCTTTCATAAAAAGACGGCTCTTTTTTGAATATCATTTTCATCACCTCCATCTAAGAATCAGTTTTTTCCGCGTTTGTTTTCTCCTCTGTATAATCAGACTCTTCTAACTTAATAGCCATCTTCTCCAAAAACATGCCATTAGTACCAAGAATAGCATGAATATCATTGTATAGATGGTTAGCCTTAATCGAATCGGGGTTTGTTATGTAATCGGCCTGAATGATAAACAATTCAGCTAATAAGGCTGCTAATTCTTCCTGCTTCTTTCTTGTTAATATTTTCATTTTATCTCCTTTAAAATCCTCTCAATCTCCCAGGCACTCATACCGTTCTCAGCGCAGGTTTTGATGATTGATTCTTTTGAATCTGAAGACGTGAATCTGAGAGGGAAGTTATTTGTTGTGAATATCTTTTTGACAATCTCTCCAGAAACCTTATTTTTGATGTCTTCAATCGTCTGAAGGTTGATCTGCTCTTCTAACTTGCTCTTAACATCCCCTTCTACGCTCTTATACGCCTCAGAAACAGCGTTTTTAACCTGTGACTCGATCTCTTTAGCCATGGAATTCTTAAGGGCCGTTACAGCGCCTTCTGCGGCCTTATTTGCGGCATTCTGAGCAGCTGAATTGACCACTGTTTCCGGTATTGAAATATCAATGTTATTTGATACTGCATCAATACCATCAAGCACCTTTGAAACGTTGTCAGAAAGCGTGTTGACCTTCTTGTTGATGAGATGGAGAGTTACTCCAGTTAAAATGAACCCTGCTCCAATTGCTACTACCGTTGTGTCTTTCATGTTTCTTTCTCCTTTTCATGATTGAAATATAAAACAAAAAGAGAAGCACTAGAACTTTCGCTCTAATGCATCTCCTTTAAGTTACTTATTTAACTTAGAATCAATTTTGTATAATAAATTCTTAAGTTCGCTCATCTGTTTCTGTAGATCTTTAATTTCAGAATTTCTTTCCTCTAACCGATCACTAACGAGCCTAAGCTTCTCATACATAGTAAGCTCGAGATTCATACACTTCTCTCCAAACTCCTTAGATGCTCCTATCGTCTGAATATAATTTGCTGCAGTACGTGCACCTGCCTCATCACAAGCACCCATACTACCAAACAAGTTGTAATCAGAAATAGCATCACCTAATAATTTAGATAAAGCCTTCTCGACTCTCTCGTATGAAGCCTTAACCTCATCTGTAGTTCTGTCTTCTTTTTCCAATCCAAAATTAAAAATACTCATATTAGTTCTCCTTTCTGAACTTTATAAAAATTTACGCTTCATTAAGAGAACTGAAAAATTCGCGAAAACTCAGAGTGTCTGAAATATCAAACACCCTTTGTTGTTTTAGTCGATTATTGTGAATATCTTCAATGCGTGGTATTTAAACCATCTCTGTTTTGAATTTTCCAAAGCCTTTTTGTTTAACGGATCTACTGGAACTCGCATATCAAGACCATCATATCGTTGAACTAACACATCATTTTCTTTTGTGCGTACAACTTCCAATAATCCTGGTTGTTGCGAATTCATAGCCGCTGTAACCAAAGTACCGACTTCTAAATTCTCAAAATCTTTTCTGTTCATAAAACACCTCTTTCTGAAAATATAGTTTAATCTTCATAAATAGAACTGTTTTATTCGCGAAAGAGAGAGGACCAGAATATCAATTCTGATCCCCAATCTTTGAAGGAAAACTATACTACAATATATGTCAACGTTTCAAACGTTACAAATCTTACTTCTTTTCACTTATTGCAGATTTTACCCAGGCTATAATCCCAAATATAACTCCGCAACCAACTGCTCCAAAAAATACTGCTTTTATAATCTTCTTTCCCGTTTCCATATAAATCTCCTTTCTATCAGTTTCCTTCATTTAAAGAAGGGATTTTTTCGCGAATCACCAATATGTTGTATGTACTGGAGATTCTGGACTGTCAGGAATATTATACTTCTTCTGAATATAACCAGCGTAAAGAGCCATGACGTAATAGTGATGTAATACAAAAGAAGCTTCAATCTGCTTCTGAGTATTCTCAATCAGCTCAGCAAGATTCAATTTATCTTCTTTTGTACAAGTCTCATCAGCATTAGCAAGAGCGTACGCAGACTTTGCAAGAATTTCGTTATTCTTCGCCACAAGCTCATCCATCTTTTTCATAGTATCATCTTCTTTGAGAAGTTTTCCAAACTCACTTACTTCTCTAACTTCCTCATTTGGCTTATTCTGTTCAGTACGTTCCATTTTCTCTCCGTTTCCCAAGACTCAAGTGTCTTGTATTCATATGCTACTAATGTTTCTGGAATCTTTCTAAAATCTACAGGGAGGTTGTGCTTCCAGTTCATATCAACTTCCCATATATTGTTATTTTTGTCGACAAGAAACTTAACCATGTCTACCGGTTTAACTGATTCATGATACAATCTAGACTTCCAAAAATCATTCGTGTATCTGCAGTTTTCACCGCATTTGTTAGGACACTGGTTATTCCTCTGACAAATATAAAACACCCTGTTAATCTTTAAACCCTGTTTCATTTTGAACTCCTATAAATCATGTCAATCATGCCTTCAAACAGCTGCTGAGTTAAAGCAAACGCCTTATTCTGCGGAAACCCAACATTCTGAAACTCTTCATATTGAGCCCAAAGTTCTTTAGAAAGCATCTTCCTTCTCTCAATATCAGATAAGGTTTGAGCTGCTGTTGCATTCATTGACTCCAATATTTTCTGTTTGTCCATTATTCTCCACCACCTTTCAAAAAATATAAAACAAAAAGCACCAGAACATTTTGTTCCGATGCCTTTAGTTCTTAGTTGTAATAGATTAGTGCGTAATCACCACGATCACACACAATCCACTTGGGATTATGTCCTAACAATTGTAAAAGTCTGCAGACTTCAAGAATATAATCTCTATTGTCCCAAACTTCTATAAATGCTTTGTACTTCACCCCGTTGTGTTGTACCATAGTCGTTCCTCCTAATTTATTACTTTCTATTAAGAGGAGTGAAATAATCGCGAAAACTCAGAGTGTCTGAAATATCAATTCCAAACACTCCTTATTTGTTAGTCGTTCTCAACTATGTGAAAACCCATTTTTGTTTTCTTATTCTTTTTGGGTTCCTCTTTTTTACCAGTTATAACTTCCATATATTCCTCTTCACTCATTGTTCCGTCATTTATCCAACAACGTACTGTGAATAATGCTAGGAATGTTAATGTAATCATTACTAGTAAACAATCTTTTACTCCCATAAAATAAGACCAACACTTACCTAAAAATTTCATATAGTCAACCTCCTTTCATCAAGAGGATTGATTTTTTCGCGAATCGATCACCTCCTTTATTTCATTAAGTAAAATTGCTAAATCTGCTGTCGGATCTGACCATTCACTTTCACAATACTTGTAAACACCTTCTTCAATCCATTTGCAGATTGTCATTAGAATATACAAATCCTGTTTCTTCATATAACTTCTTAGGTGAAATATAATAGTTAATTTTACCCCATTCAGTTTTCATATCATCTAAGCTTGTAACCAAGTGTCCGTTTCGAGTTGCTTTACCTATTGGCAACCAACCTTCAATAATTCCTGCTCTAACCCATGAGGCATCCTTTCCAAAAACTTTAGCTGCTAATGATACTGGAACTGATCCAATTTTAAAATCCATTTCACTTTCTCCTCCCTACGAATGGTATTATACAACCAAAAATATCAATAGCAAGAAAAAAGTAAACAGACGTTCTTAGTAGTAGATAAGAGTAACAAAAAGGAGAAGGCTTGAATTAAGCCTCATCCTTTCTGATCATCTTAGCTCTTAATAATTCGTTTCCGTTTTCATCACACCATGACAAACTTCCATCTTCATTTCTCTTAGTGTTTTCGGACTTCTCCATGTCCTCCATCAATCTAATTAAATGTATTCTCTCAGCAACTGTCATAATAAACTCCTTTCAAATATAAAATTATTAATAGTTATCCTTTCATTAATAGCCCTGAAATATCCGCGAAAAATAAAAAAAGGAAAGGCTTGAATTAAGCCTCACCCTTTCGATTTGAAAATATCATTTTACTTCAAGACTAAATTTCTTAGCCCATTTCACAATGTCTTCTGTTCTATTAGGATCAACCAATAAGTTTAAAGTTACAATATTCTCATTTAAACTATCAACGTTAATACTTGTTATCGTACCAGCCGCTGAATGTCTCCATGTTAAATCTATTGTGAACTCCTTTGCATTCTCAATATCACCTTTAACAAACATTCTAAAATTCTTATCCATATTATCCTCCTAATTAAATAATGTTTTCTCTTCATCATAAGCATTGAAATATCCGCGAAAAACGAAAGGAAGAGATTAAACTTTACTCTTCCAATTGTTACTTAATGTTTTTAAATTTTTGTTTCATTTTCTTCTGTAAATACAAATTCTGTATCTTTGTAACAACTCTTTCTGCAAATCGAATGATCGCCCACAACAGTGCTACAAACACTGCTATCTCAACCGGATCGATTTGAAGAAGAATAACTTTACTTTCCACATAACTTATGCACATACTCATAAAAATTAAACTTACTAAAATATCAATTAAATCTCTAATTTTCATAGATCTCCTTTCACTCTTCCTTCCATCTAAAGAGCTGAATTATCTGCGAAAACAAAAAAGAGAGGAGACGAATCTCCTGCTCAAAACATCAATCATTTCTTCAGATCAATAATCTCCATAAGATCATCACCTAAGTAATTTACCCACTTCGACGAGTCAAGCTCGACATCATATATTCTATAGGCTATTGCCTTATCTTCATATATTTCAATCATAACTCTACTCGTGTCATAGTCATCTACATCAGCGGTAATTTTAAATCCTTTACCGTCTGAAACAACTTTAACGTTTTGTCCAACATCTCCATCTTCCAACTCTTTCAACACTCTTTCCATAATTTCAGTTTTGTTTCTATCAAAGAAACTTCCTTTTGTTGTGTTAACTTTTGTTCGTGTTGTTATTCCTGCAACGTATGCCATGCATACAATTACAAAAATTACAACCAACTTCCAAAACTTCTTAACAACTTTCATTACCTTTTCTTTCATATTAAACTCCTTTTTGAAAATATAGTTTTCTGCTTCATTATAGGAGTTGATATTTACGCGAAAACAAAAAAAAGAGAGGAGCTGTTAAAGCCCCTTACTCATACACCACAACTTATGACTCTCACGTTCTGTCAAGTTGTACTTACTTTCAAGTTCATCTACAAACTCCTCATATCTTTTTTCTCTTTCTCTCTTTGAATCAATAACTGAATAAATTAAAAATCCTAACATACTTAATGTTAATGCTAACATAAAAATTGCATAACTCATCATTTTGTTTTCCTCCTAAAAATTAATTAGTTATTCTCTTCATTAATAGCCCTGTTTTTTACGCGAAAAAAGAGAGGGGTCGTTTTTAACGTCCCTCAATAAGTTTCTCTAACTCATACTTTTCGTCATAAGTAAAGTTACAGTTCTCTATAAGTTCCTCAATAAACTCTTCCTTCTCTTTCTGTTCTCTTTTTCTACTTTCAATTTCACTACATACTGTCATTACTAGTATTGCTATCATAGTTACAATTCCTAAAATATTAACCATATAGTATACTGATTCTGCATATAACATAATAAAACCTCCATAAAATTTATAGTTATCCTTTCATTAATAGCCCTGTTTTTTACGCGAAAAAGAGACCGTTAGATCTCTCCGCATAGATTTTTGTATTTTGGATGCTCTTCTAAAAATCTTAATAAAGATTCACTCGATATAACAAGTCCTTCTTTCTTAGATCTCATAATGGCTTCCAATTTACCATTTCTACACCAACGTCTAACTGTCTCTTTATTTACATTTAATAACCCAGCAACTTTTTCTACAGTGTTAAAATCATCAATACATAAAACTGTTGATTCTTTCAAACTCTCTTTCAAACATGCAAGTTCTTCTTTAGCATTTTCTAAAAAAGATTCATACATGTAGATCTCATAGTTTAATTTCTTTATATGTTCTACGATTGACCTTCTTTTAAACTCTTTATTGTCCATGTTATTAATCCTCCTTCATCAAACGCCTTGAATTAATCGCGAAATCTGTGTTATGATTCTAATTCAAAGGAGGTTTAGACATGTTAATAAATTGTCCAGAATGTAACAAAGAAATATCAAACAAAGCGATCTCATGTCCTGGTTGTGGGTATCCGATCGCAAAAACAAAAAGACCTGT
>JAEIGA010005881.1_pt1 | contig 18655 bp, 9 predicted proteins | sample 9270691 | NCBI WGS metagenome assembly JAEIGA01 (sample SAMN17057246, study PRJNA624740) | gut metagenome | biome: biome; isolation source: fecal sample | host: Bos grunniens | place: China: Xizang | collected 2019 | reverse complement strand
ACAGATGCGCGGTGGCTATTCTGAGCGACTTGCCACACTCCGTGAGGAGCTACTAAGGCTATGCTCACTTCTCGAACTCGAACTCGACTTTTCGGAGGAGGATGTTGAGTTTGCCGACCGTACTACCCTACGCACAATCCTTGATGATATTGGTACACAAATAGATACATTAACATCATCCTTTGCATTAGGTAATGTACTAAAAAATGGTGTTAATGTGGCAATTATAGGTGAACCAAATGTTGGTAAAAGCACCTTGCTAAATGCTCTTATCGAGGATGACCGCGCCATGGTATCAGATATCGCAGGTACGACTCGTGACACCATTGAGGCAACGACAATCATAGATGGCATACGCTACCGCTTTGTTGACACCGCAGGTATACACGATACCAACGACAAACTTGAACAAATGGGCATCGACCGCAGCTACCGAGCTATTGCAAATGCTCATATAATACTACATCTCGCCTCAGCCGAGCAGCCGACATTCTCTGCCATAGAATACAAACAAGAACAGCACTACATACAGGTTATCAACAAGATAGACACAATTACATCAAGTGAGTATTCAGATATAGACAAACTATATATTTCAGCGAAGCATGACATAGGCGTAGATAACCTACGCACTCGTCTACGCAAGGTTATGGATACATCTAAGCTGAATGCAAGCAGTGTCGTTGTTTCGAATATGCGCCACTACTCAGCCCTAAAGAGTGCGAGTGATGCCCTATCTGACGCCCGCAGAGGAATAGACTCAAACACCCCATCGGACCTTCTAAGCGAGGATATCCGCAGCATCATCCACCACCTCGGCGAAATCACCGGCGAAATCACCACCACCGACATCCTCCAAACCATCTTCTCCAAATTTTGCATCGGCAAGTAGACCGATACAACAAATAGCTATCCTATTCAACTGTTAGTACAATAGGTTCGCCACGCTCGGAGAGTGAATACAACAAATTTAGGTCGACACTCTTTGCAACACCGCCCTCTGTGTAGTTGAAGTTATAGACCACGCCATCTGGGTCGGTATAGTAGAAGTCGACACTATCATCCTCCCAGGCGAATTGGTACTCATCGCGAAGGTTTAGTTCATACTCACCATCCATACTAATTGTAACCACACCAATACGGGCTCCTGTAATCAAGCGCACAAAGGCGACAAAGGCATTCTTTGGCAATGGATAGCGAACACCACCCTTTTCGTAGTAAATCTCACCCTTGATATGCCTTGTATCGACAGAAAATTTCTTTTCCCAAAATACCACCTTCTCACTATCTGAGCTAATCATTATATCGCCATTTGTGGTAATAACACTCTTCTTAAATGGCAAACTCTTTCGCTCGCCCTCCTGATTAATAGTTACGCCCGTTACGACACGACCGAAATTATCAAGAGCCACAGTTGCCACATCCTTATTATGTGCTGGGGCATAACCATACAATGCCTCCTGCTCACGCTCACGCTCAACGGTGTATATAAATCTACCTGGAATAGTTGGATGCTTACGCAACTTATCTTGCTTAAGTTTGCTATTGTTCGCGGCAAGCCAATTGTTTGGCATACGCGAATAGTCAATCTCCAACATTGGAGCATCTATATATATATCGAACTCTGTACCAAAGGTCTCACCAAATGGATGCACTGAGCGGCCATCTGAACCCTTGAAACTTGTAACATCCAAGAGTATATCTACCAACTGACCAGGCTTATAACTAAAGATTACATCATCAACCTCCTCCTCAGTAGATTGATGCATCTCATTGCTTAGTAGCCTATCTGTTGCAGGAATAATCTCTGTTCCTTTCTCGTCTGTAATCTTCACCTGTGCAGCAAAGCGATAAGGACGATAATGTGCCACATCGAAAATCACCGAGCGATACTCATTACCATCGTAATTTCCCGTATATTTTTCAACGCTATCACGCTTATAATGGAACATATATGGGTTTAGCGCAGTGTTTGAAGAGACTCGCACCACATCCTTATTATAGGAGTTATTCGTAAGCATATAGATATTGTATGAGCCATCATTCTGAAAACCATACTTAAATCCATCGGTTTCCTCATAGCCGTAAGTTCTAAATGCCATAAGTCGTCCACTTGTATTCCACGAAGACTCATCAATCATGGTCACCTCACCCTCCCAGGCCAAATCTCTAATCTCCTCATACTGACCAGGATTATCCTTGAAATACTCATCGTAGAAGCTCAAGTACTTGGTATATATCAAGAACTCGTCACGACCGTTCTTATGCCACTGCTCCGAATTATAGTTTGCCGCATGGTCATACGGCAAATAACTTCCATCCTGCTGTCGCTCTTCAAGCTTGATTGTAAACACAAGGGGTGACGCCTTCTTCTGTGGAACAAGCATATAATATAGAGTCTCATCCTCAGCATACAGCGACTCGTATATATGGAGGTTATCGACAAATATACGGCGGTGGGGGCTATTATGACCACTGAAAATTACATTCTTGGTGATTGTTTCAAAGAACTCAGCCTCAAGATGCACGCTCTCCGTATCGTTATCTTCATGCTGAAGAAGAGTGTGTAGATGCAGACGATGCTTTCCTGGAGCTGTCACCGTGTAGGCATATTTATAGTTTATACCCTCCCAGTCCTGACCAAAATAGCCCTCCTCGCCCTTGACATATACAGGAAGCAACTGACCTGACTCTGAACGCACATCAAGATGGTTCGCCGAAACAAGCACAGTAAATGGGAACAGAGCTTCAGGGCAGCTTTCAGGAATGGTAAACATCAGTGTCACACTCTCTTTAGCCACGCCATAGACCTGTGAAGATATCCACGATGGCGTGAAGTACTGAGTGCGAATGACATATATGGTTATTTTGCGCTGTAGCTTACCATGTTTAATGAGCAATGAACCCACCTGTTGCTCATTACCCTCATACATAGGGTATAGACGCAGTGTTACCCTACCCTCGCCAGTCGATGTATTGTAATTATTTGTAATATTGTTATAGGCAACATTATTATCAATCCATGTAATTGATGGAGCATCAGAGTCGCCACTACCATTTCTGGTATATCTATATGGGAAGGTCCAATCCGTACCTGCGTATATATCGCTATGTAACACATAGCTTGTCTTCTCTATCCATAGCGTCTCTACTCCATCGGTTATCTCATTCACCCAGTCATCAATAGATATCCAGGCGTTATTCGATGCAGGTGCGGTCAATGCCTTCTCAAAACTATCTTGACCATAGGTGAGCATACCTGTAATATTGATATTATAGTGATGATTGCGCCTAATCATAAAGTTGCTACCATCGCTATTCTGCAACACTACACGATAGTACTTATCATCAGCCTCGCTTTTACCTGGTGCGTGACCCTTGATAATTATGCTAATAAGTTTGTCGCCAGAGTTTTCACTCTCAAAGATATAATCTTCAGGTTTAGTGTTGATATCTGTGATATCAGACATCATTGATTGATTATTTGGAAGCGTGATAAAATCATCGGTATTCTCCCAGTCGGCTACTATATCAAAGCGTCTTTCTGGGTGATGTGGCGCAACGGTACCGAATGCGGGGATGTTCACCGTGCGGAATCCTGTTACAACAAACTTATCCGTATCCCAATCTGCTATAGTTATCTTAGCTTGATTTCTAATAAGCTTAACGCCAAAATATATATCTCCATCAATATTGTATGAGAGATTACTAAGTTGATCATCTATGGACATATCAGATGTTTCGTCCATCTGGAAACGCGACCAATATACAAGCATTCCTGAACCGCCCTCCATATTTGCGACAACCATACTTTCGGTCTGTCCTGGGAAATCACTCTCATCATAAAGACCTCTACTATGGTTCGCAAGGAAGTGTATAATACGAGTATGGTTTGGCACAACGGCTGTATACTCACCACTCTCAGAGATACCTGTTTCTGTCTTAGAGCCAGGCACGATAGTAGCCTCCTCGGAGCTAATATATAGTCCAGACTCGTTGAAACAGAACAGCGTCATGTTGTTCACATCCAAACCATCTGGATCCACAGCACGAGTATCAGCCATATCTGGGGCAAAGATATTTGCCCTAAAGGTAATCTTCGTGTACCCCTCAGGCACATCATCTATCTGCACAACATCAACATCCTCTCTCACACAAGAGAGCGATATAGCGAGTGCTAATATATATATGATATGTTTCATAAATTCTTCAATTTAATATGCATCTCTTACACAACGGATAGCAGCATTATCATTACTTGCTGTAGAGCTATTATTTTTATCGTACTTATCATTAAATATAGGACCACTCGCGCTCATATAATAACGACCATTGAGTAGATAGTCGATAGCATCTGCATTTTGGCCACTTTCACCCTGAATTGTCATAATGATCTTTAGCTCTGCCTCTGTAGGGAGTCGCCAGTTATCATAGACAATAACAGGGTCTTTCTTATCATCGTTAACATCATCTACCTCGACATAATTCTTACAATGGTCAGCAAACACAATCAACTTCTTATCATTTGACATACCTGCCAAACCACTATAATTCGAGAGCACAGCTCCAAGACGCGAGGCAATAACAAACGATGGAGATACAAGTTTGGCATTCTCCGCATCACTTGCCGTATAGCCATTCTCATCAAGCTCAGGACGAGCAAGTATATAATCACCCGACGATGCCATCATACGCACATGGTAGTTACGAACATTATGTTGCTCACATTCAGTGGTTTTCATAGACCATCCCGATCTTGAACTATAGGTAAAGTAATAGAAGTTTATGTAATAATATTCGCTATTTCTCACCTTGTCACCCCTAACCTTTGATGATGTCCAACCCTTACTATTGGATGGTGTATTATAGGTATATGTATATTTAACAGTTTTAGTCGTGGTATTAACCTCGTTTATATTATTAACACTCACAATGTGGTCGCCAGCATATCTATAAGTGGTTGGCAAATCTCCTGATGCAGTATTTTTATTAAGGTTTGTTGCCCACTGATGACCACCTGTTGTGCGATAGTAGTAATCATCACGATAGGAGTACCAAGGAAGCCCATTTGTAATATATATAAGCGGATACTGCTCCACATTTACAATTTCCGATAACCCATCCTCATTTGTCACCTTAAGCTGGAAATATAGAATTGTATTATTCGTTGGCTTATCGCTATGAACGGATATATTACCAGATGTTGCACCAGTCTCAGTTGACGCATATATATTAACGGCACTATCACTTAGCGTTGTTTTCTGGTCATACTTATTATAGTAGTACGCACTACCCGACACGAACTCTACGGTTACAGGTGATGAAGATGAGAAGTATAGTGTAGTGTTATCATCTGCCACATTATACATATATATCTTCTCTTTATTGACCTTAAGATACTGAACCGTGTTTTCACCAGTTACATCAAGATCTACCTTCTCCCAAGGAGCTGTGAAGTAGTGGATATTATCCATAGTCTTAGGCTCATTGAAATCCTCTGCACCTGGTGAGTTCAGCTCAATGCGTAGATCATAGAAAGTATTACGCTTGATAAGGTGATCTGCTGCCGGATTATCAATTTCCTTCTTACTGAACGAAATCTGATAGTAGTTGTTAACATACTCAACACCGCCATACAACAGCGGTATCATCATTACGACAGATGTACCTCTATCGAAAGCTTGATCCTTAAACCAGCTATGTGAATATGAGTATAGAGTAAGTCGTATAGTGTAATTGATTATATTACCCGCACCATCACTCATAGGTATCATCTCCAAATATGGACTCTGGGACATTGTAGATGATTCCCAATATGGGTTTGCACCCGCATCATTACGAGGATAACCTGCTTCGGCTATAAGCGTTGTTCTTATTGGCAGGTTACGAACCATATAACCGTGAGATTTAGCCATAAGCTCTTTTGTCAGTACAACATCGTCTCCTGGGACAATAGTCATTTGCACCTTTGCAGCAGCACGGCGTAGTGTAACCTTGATTGTTACATCATCATCAGTATTTGGGTCGTTAATGATTATATTTCCAGGTGTTTGTGGCTCGCCATTTCCCATATAAGCCACGCCATCCATTAGGAACATCTGTGGATAGATAGAGCTTTGCATACCGAACTCAATACCAGATAGATGTATTAGGTTATCGGTCTGATCCAACCATCGAAAATCATTATGAGATATAATATTTCCGCCATTGTCGTAATATACTGAGCTATCAAGTGTACTATTGGCTATAATGTAGAAGCGATACTCCCCCATCTCCCTAAAATCCCTCTTTGTCTTGGCAATAGTCGCCTTGCCATTTGGGGTATTTGAAACATAGATTCTCTCATAGTGGAATGGTGTGTAACTACCACCATTATACTCGTATATCACCACATCTATATGACTCATAAACGATTCGCACTCATTATCTGCAACCTCGCCACGAGTACTCACACCAGGAGTCCTAAAATTTAGGGTTATATACTCACTATCCTCCACCTCGATATAATCATTTGAGGATGTGGTGCATGATACCAACAGTAGAGGCATCAACATTAGGAGTAATATATATTGTAAACTATCTCTCATACACTCTATCTATAATATCTGTGGTTAATTTGCAGATATGTGTTTAATATTTATAAGCTTAGGGTTATTACCACTATCTGGCCACCTTATATTATTATACTCACCATTAACATACAGGTTAATATGCTGATCGGTCCAATTTTGATAATATGTAATACCAAACTCAATATCTGTTCTATCTGCACCATCCTCACTAAGTGGGAAAATGACGATATGGAACCACTCACCCGCACCACATACACCTAAGAACTCCTCAGAGGCATCACTATCATCACTTGTATCAAACAAGACTGTTGGATTCTCCTCTAACCTATTGTTTACATGATATACACGAACACAATAGTTCTCCTTAGAGCCTGTAATAATAGGCTTCCACTCCACTGTATTAGGTGCCAAAATCTGGAAATAACAGTGGAAACCTCCTAACTCTGGGTCACCATAATTATAATACATCGTAGGTGCCTTAGTGATGACATAGTTTGCCTGGTCAATAGCACTGAGGTTAAGATAGTCAGATGGCACTACAGGATTGTGATATGTTGGATAAGACAACTCATGCTCCTCATACTCCGAGCCATTGCCATCCCAATCCTCAGTACTCCAATCTGCCACATAATATTCAAGCACAAGGTTAGAGCCAGCCACGCTACGAATTTCGAACTCGTAGATGTGATTACGCACAATATTGTAGTGGCTATTCTCCACAGGTGCGCCATCGCTATACTCACAGAACGATATTGCATCTTCAAAGTACTTAACCTCTCCTGCTACACTAATTTCAAGACTTATCTTGTTACGCTCACCGGTGTAGTTTGTATTATCATACTCTGTAATATAGAGATAGTAATCTCCACTCTCCTCATCCAATATCATTGGCATATTTACTGCCGCATGACGATAGACTCTTATACACTCCTCCTGGTCAATATCAGTGGTATTATCAACCTGCGACCAGCCTGCAGGGAAGAGATATCCTGTCTGATTGTAGTACTTGAGTGTCGCTGATTTAATCTCTGTTGTACCCTTCTGCTTAAGCTCATTAGACAACTTAACCTCTACCTTAGCAGCGGCACGCAACAATGATATTGTACCCAAATCGAGATTATTATCCGAGAGTAGTTGGCTAACATCAGCCTCTTTTACACCCCACATTGGTATTGCAGCTTCATCTGCGGTTGGATCGAGCTGTTTCTGGCTAAATGTTGTGTACTCATCTACCCCAGCATTATCCACGCTATTAGCCAGCACCATAAATCTGTATATAGGATTCTCCGAGCCGTGAGTATTGACATGTTCAACAAACTCCATAGGCATCTCTCCCACAAACTGGAACTCGGTATGTTTATCGTTAATTGGCCAATAGTCTACATCACTAACCTGACCTAACCGTGTGCCATCCTCGGCTAACACCACAACATCTAACTCTTCAGGGTTGATGCGATAGTCAAAAGGCACACCATCCTCCTTTGGATAATCCTCACCCCACGATGCACGCGTACGATGACCCTCAAGTGAGACCGTGAACATAATCTCATGTTGCTCATCTATGGATACAAAGCATCTCTCCCCATCGAAAATGCACGATGCGGAAAGTATGCTCACCCAGAGCAACATCAGATATTTCACTACTTCTCTCACTCTATTATTAGCCTAATGTTGTATCATCATTACTCAACACCACTCGCCATGAGTTAATAAGAATATAGGCATCCAACCACACTCCCTCATCAAGGAAGAAGGTCATACTGTACTCATCTTGACGGTCGAGATACTCCTGATTGCCCATCTTCTGATTATATTTACCCTTAATAAGTAGCGCATAATCAGCCAAAGGAATACGCACTATATCCTCGCCCGTTTCGCGGTTTTTGATATATAGTATTGGCGACTTTTCCGCACTCATTCGACCAATAGTTAACTCTGCAATAGCAACGCTTATAGAGGTCACTGCCCTACTCTCCTCCACATCCGCACGACCGGTCTCTTGAGACCATGGCAAGTAGGTAATCTCCTCGTCATCAAGGAGTGTATTATCCCAATTATAAAGACCGTTGTTATCCTTAATTTCAAAGATGAAGTGGTCTGCGTCAATCTCCTGTCCAGACATCTCGTGCAGCATAATACGCACGACATTTGTATCTTTCATAAGCGACATTGTGTGCTTGTATGTGCCATCAACATCGTTTACATCTATCTCCATAGAGCCGTGGTATAGGGGTAACAAGTCCTTCTCTACTACGGCATCCCCATTTTCGTTGTGGTCGCGGTGCATTCTCACCTGCAACTCCTGAATTTTTGTCTTGCCAATCTCGGCATCAGCGAGAAGGTCGAACGACTCCTCATTCATTAGTCCGCCCCACGCCAAGAGTTGATATTGTCCTGGGTCGAGCTGTAGCACCATCTCAAACTCGTCATCTGATAGTGCCTCCTTATCGGTGGTGGTTATCTGCTCAATGAGTGTATCATTCTCATCGAAAACATAGAGTGCAACGGAGTTCACCTCCTTAGCAAAGGCGTTTGCATCTTTTAAGTTATAGTCGTATTTAAAGCTAATGTAGACGCCGCAATCTCCCTCGCCATTGAAGATACCAAGTCCATCATTGCACGAAGTTGTAGCCAGCATCGCCACCACCATAGCCGATGCTAAAGCCAATCTTCTGAATATATGCACTCTATTCATTTTATTAAGTTTTAGTTAATCATTGTGGGTCTTCCCACTGTTTTGTTTGTAAAGGGGTCGTCGAGCAAGTCGCCTGTCGACCCCTTAGATGTAAATTATTACTGAACAATATCTACAGTCTGCTTAACAATCTTCCAAGCAAGAACATTGATCTTAGCAGCTACATATGTATCATCATACTCCTCTGGATACTCTGGCTGCTCAACAGTAAAGTCCTGACCATCATATACAGGTGAACCATAACCCTTGATTGAGTTGATATCAACCTCGTATACATGGTTACGAACAACACCATAATATGCAGGCTTATTCTTATCAGCACCAAGATGCTCGATGTCAACGATATAATATGTTTGACCATCATTATATAGCAATGCTGGCTCTACATATTGTGCAAGGTGTGCGTTGGTTGCAGCAATCATTGCAGCCTGATCAGTTACCTCTGCCATAGGTGTATGGTTGCCATTAGGATCATAGAGATACCAAGTCTTTGCTTCACCCTTTTCTGCTATGGTTGAAAGCTGGAAACCAACATGATAAGCCTTAACCTCTGAGTTAACATCATCAATATCTTCACCCTTAACACATACGATATCATCTACACCTATAGATGAGTAAGTTGTGCCATCAGCATTAAGATATAGAAGTGTATACTTAAGAGAATTAACAACAGCAGTCTTCAAAGCCTCCTCGCCAGCATACTCATTACCATACCAAGATGCAATCTCAAGTGTCTGGTATTGAACAGGATCCTCCGAGATTCTCTCCTTAAGCTGACCCTTTATGATAAGCTTAGTGCGTAGTGCCTCACCATTTGTGTTCTCACCGCAATATGTGTAACCTCCGACAGAATAACCATAGGCTGTAGGGAAGCCATTATATGTTGTAGCAGGATCGCTATCCTTTGCATACATCATATTGAACTCATCATTTATAGGCTCACTCTGAGAAGTTGCCCAATAGCAACGATAATATGGAGAGTCATTCCAATTCAAGCCCAAGAAGTCAGTAGTCCATGCTGTATCGATGTTCTTAATTAGGTTAGTTGTTTTGTAGTCATTGAACAACTCCCAGCCAAGAATCTCCATATATACATCCTTTGCACTACCACCTACAGGCTCAAACTGACTATTGTTGTCTGTCACCTTGAAGATAGGATCGTTTCCACCCTTAGCTGTAACACTAACCTTCGCAGCGATACGCTCTACATAGATGTCAATAGGAGCTGACTTTGCCTGATCAGCATCTGTTTTAATATTGTCTGATGAGATTGCCACAGCATCAACCATCTCATTTGAGCCATTCATATATACAGAGTTACTCATTACATAACCCTCGTCATTGTTACCAATCGCAGCAAGAGTCTCGTGCAATCTATCAAGAGAGTATGACTCAGTTGGGTTTGGTGCCCAGTTAAGTACTGCAACAACCTGCTTTGGATGCACACCCTTATAGGTATTCAAAATCAAAACAGCCTGTGAAATATCCGAAACATTTTCCACTGTGCCATTAGACATTGGCTGAAGGTCAAGTGGCAAATGGTTCTTATCGCCACCAGGTGCAGAGGTGCTAACTACATTGAATGGGTTACCATTCTCATCGAAGAAGAAGAAGTAAGCACTCTTCACAGCGCGCTCCGCAGGGGTACCATACTCATAACCACCATCTTTCTCATTGTCGGGGTCTTGGGCACGCGTATCAGAGTCTGCCGCCATAAGGTTGATAGCGATATACGACTCCTCAATCTCGCCATTATGAGAAGGAGACTTAGTCTCATCGAACTTCTCAGAACATGCAGCAAAGCCTAATGCTGCAAGTGCGATAAATAAATACTTTTTCATAATTCTATTTGTTAATTTTGATTTACATCATATTCGTTTTTCACAACTTTCCAAGAGAGAATGCGCACCTCGGCAGCCACATAACTACTCACCTCCTTAGGACGCTCTGGGATATTGATATCGGTATTCTCATCAAAGATTGGTGTTCCAAGGCCTGAAATTTTGGTAATATTAACCTTGTATGCGTGGTTACGCACAACACCGTATGCTGAGTCTGAATCTGGAGAACCCAAGTGCTTAATATCAGTGTAGTAGTAGGTCATACCATTCTTATAGAGCAGTGCTGGCTCAACCTGCGCAAGGCGTGTATTAACGACATCCTTCGTAGCAGCCACATAACCCTCAGTACTTGAGGTGGTGAACCACTCCTTCGTAAGAGCATCCTCCGAAAGTTGGAAGAAGACCTCGTATGCCTCGATATCTACGCCTACAGGTGCCTCATTAGCCGCTACAGCCTTGATATCATCTGCACCGATACCCTTATACTCGCCACCCTCCGAATAGAACAACTCCGAGGATAGCAACGATGCTATCTCCTTGCGCACAGCAGCCTCACCATTGTAGCCATTGCCATACCATATAGCCACCTCTATAGGCTCACCACTCTCCTTAACAAGTTGAGCCTTGATAATAGCCTTGGTGCGTGGATTAGAGGTGATATTGCCCTCGCTATCTTTCACCACAGCACGGGTATTCTCACCGCAGTATGCCACATCATCATTTGGAGTAAAACCCTCCACCCAATTAAAGTGGTTGTCCGCAGGAAAGACTCCCGCATAGGATGCTGCCCAATATGAGCGATATCTGTTAGGGTCGTTCCATAGGAAGCCTATTTCACCCGCCATACCCCACTTACTTGGTGAGATATGTTTAAGCACGACAGAGATATTATAGTCATTGTAAAGTTCCCATCTTAACACCTTAGCATACACCGCAACATCATCTATTGTAGTCTCAATATCGTAGGTAGCCTCCCTACCTACAACATTACCATTAGCTACAACTTCAACCTTTGCAGATATACGCTCGACATATATCTCTACAGGATTTAGCATTGCCTGCGCCTCGCTCTTAGCGATATTATCTATCTTAAGAGGTGTGGCGTAGATTGCCTTACCCTGCATATCTGCATATACCGAGTTACTCATCACAAAATGGCTGTTATCATTGCGGATATCAGCGATGGTATTATAGAGGTCGTTGAGTGAGTAACTTTGACGAAGATTCTTTGCATCATAGTTCAACACTGCAACGATATATGCAGGATACTCTCCCTTGTAGTTGTTGAATATAAGTACCTTATCCTTAACATCTGAGACATTAGGACCCTCATTTGCTTCGCCACTCTCTTCGGGCTGCGTTCCGTTGCTCTTGATATCGAACGAGATATAGTTTTTACCACTCGTACCATTGATAGGGAAAGCACTCTCATCGCGTTTGAATAGGAAGAAGTGAACATTCTCAACATAACGCTCATCAGCCTCACCATACTCAAACTCTTCGCCCGCGCGAGTGTCGTCATCAGACCTCAGGGTGACTGATATATACGACCTCTCCAGCTCCCCCTTATTTATAGGGGTAGCTGGTTCGGTCATCTTCTCAGAACATCCCATCAAGCCCAACACGGCAAATATTATGAAAGGAAATCTCTTCATCTCGGATGTTAAAAGGTCAAATTAGATTAAATCTCGTAGTCCTCATCAACGATTCTCCAAGAGAGAATATTGATCTGAGCAGCTACATAAGTTGAAGCATCCTGTGGCTTCTCAGGTGTAAGGAAACCTACTGAGCCATCATAAACAGGAGTACCATAACCCACAACATCTGTGATATTTACTCTGTAGGCGTGGTTACGAACAACACCAAACTCAGTTGTAGAACCAGCAGCACCCAAGTGCTTGATATCAGTATAGTAGTATGTCATACCGTTGGTATATACAAGTGCTGGCTCAACAGCTGCAAGACGAGTGTTAAGGGTATCCTTATTGATAACCACATAGTCACCATCCTTATACTCATACCAAGTCTTTGTCTCGCCATTGTCTGAAAGCTGGAAGTAAACCTCGAAAGCCTTAGCCTCAGCAACATCACGGCGCACACACTTAATATCATCGCCAAGGATGCCGGTAAAGTCAAGACCATTAGTTGATGAGTAGTAGTTATTTGCGAGAGTGTTAGCAACAACGCTCTTAACTGTAGACTCTCCAACATAGTGCTTACCATACCACTGAACGAGATTTACCACAGTACCATTCTGCTCCTGAAGCTGAGCCTTAACGATAACCTTTGTACGAACATCATCTGTAGTCCAGTCGCGAGTATTCTCACAGCAATACAATGGCTCAGTTGCGCCATCTACAAACTCTGTTGAGTTATACTTCTCAGCATCTGCGTTGTGATTCCAAGTAAATGTATTGTTCTCAAATGGCTTTGCGATTGACTTTGCCCAGTATGAACGGAACCAGCTGCTCTCATTCCAGCTAAAGCCCAAAACAGAATCATCCTTACCCCATGACTCTTCAACACGCTTAACAAGCCAAGACTCCTCATAGTCGTTGTAAAGCTCAAAACCTGTAATCTGAGCATAAACAGGCTTGCTGTCTACCTCGCCTACATGGAACTTACCACCATCCTTTGAATCAAACACCACCTTAGCAGCAACACGCTCAACATGGATAAATACAGGTGCCGCAGCAGCTCTTGCCTTAGCATCATCCTCACTCTCACCAGCAGTGCGCTTGATGATATTCTCGATGCGAAGGTCTGTAGAGTACTTAGCCTTACCAGCCTTATCCAAATATACTGAGTTACACATTACATAGCCATTAGTATCATCGCCCAAAGTAGTAAGCTTAGTCTGAAGGTTAGATAGAGTATAAGACTTCTGTGGTGCTGGATTCCAGTTAAGAACAGCAAAAACCTGTGATGGATACTCACCCTTGTAGTTCTTAAGAACAAGGACAGCCTTAGTTACATCTGATACATTATCCATATCCTCGCCCTCCTTGGGAAGATCAACCTCGATGTAGTTGCAAGAGCCTGAGTTTGTAGATGTATCACCATCTGTCACATAGAAAGGCTCGCCATTCTCCTTGAAGAAGAATACATAAGCAGAGTTCACTGCACGCTCCTCAGCAGTACCTTCATCATACTCGTTGCCATTTGTTGCACGAGTGATATCATCAGCAGTAAGAGTGATAGCCACATAAGACTGCTCCTTCTCACCATCCTGGATAGGCTGTTTGCCCATCTCATCGTTCTCTGCACAAGCAACAAAGCCTAATGTTGCGAGTGCTAAAAATACTTTTTTCATAGAACTAAAATTAGTTAATAAATTAAATTTGTTGATTATTGTTTTGTTATTTCTCTCTGTCCGACATTCGATAGATGTTTCTATTCTTTGCTATCTCTGTGAGTACCTCCTCAGCTTTTTCTACACCGAGCTTTTGTGCCTCAATTAGATATGGCCTTGCAGCCTCAGGATTATCCATATAAACCTCTAAAACACCGCGTGCATATTTAGACTCTGGAAGATTACCCGCTTTATCAAGGAAGCGCAAAGCTCCACGATAGTCATTTCTTAGAATTGCAGAGTTTGCAGCGTTGAGGTTTGCCACAGGGTCGTTAGGATACATACGCACAGCAGTCTCAAACAACTCATTAAACTCGTCACTACCCGACTCATAGGTCTGGGCAAGCACATAGAACTCCTCCAACGATAGATTTTGAGGAGCAACATGCAAAACCTTCTCAATATCTGCGGGATCTACATAACTTCTCACCTCATACTCGATAACATAATCAGAGTGTCGCAACGCTGGGTAGCAGTTATCCAACAAGAAGCGATACTCCTCCTTCCAGGTAGACTTGATAACCCACTCCTTTTTATCTGGCTCTCTATCCGAACGAATTGCTGCCAAAATCTCCTCTTTATGCTTTAGCGACGATGCCTCCACATAACGCTCAAGACCTGCCCAATCCTCAGGCTCGAAATCCGTTTTGATGAAACCCTCGCCAAAGTGATACATATCCTCGACATACTCCTTCAACGCCTCGGTACGACCCTTCGCCAAGCGGGCATTGTTGCTATATGGACTCTCAGGTGAAGCAAAACCCTTAATAAATACCGACTTAATAGAGATATCACTATCACGCTTTACCGAGTCTATAGTGCCTGTAATCTTTGCAAGCTCCGCAACATTATTTCGATATGTTGGATAGATAACGGTCTGGCTCACGGGGAAGTCGATAAATGCCGAGCCACTAATCTCGCGTGTCTTAACAACCTCATGCTCAGGACGGAGGTATATAAGCTCAGGGATATACTCCTCAAGCGGGAATTTATCTACAAGTTCTCTCTCAGCGATAAGATCAGAGTGACCACAACAGCCATAATCTCTACGCGCAAGTTCCACACGGCAACCATCCATCCAATCCATAAAGACTACCGAGGTTTTATAGCTAACTACATCTTGTGTCTGCGATGCGGTAAGCTCGATATCGCCCTGATGCGTTGGTTTGATATGCTCGTTACGCTGGTAGTAGATATTTCGATTACGACCATAGACACCGATAGACCTTAGCAACAATGTATCTGCTCCGTTGATAATCTTTGGCGTAAGCACCACCGCTTGAGTACCTTTAACAACGAGCTTAGATAGGTCTATATCGATATCCACATTCAAATACTCATCCTTAAGTTCCAATGTAAAATCTTTGATATCTACATCTGGCATATTTTGCGCTTGGGTAGCACACACAGATAGGAGAGCAACCACAGTTAGGGTAATTATTCTAATCATAGTTCAGCAGGTTTAGAATACAAATTCGAGATTAACAGCAGCCTTGGTAGGACCAAAATAGTGATGTTCGCCACTACCTACATTGCGTCCACATCCGCTACATTTGAAGATATCATAATCGAGATAGGCATAACCAAAGCCCACCTCAAGTTCAAGGTTGATACTCTTAGAGAGCATGAAGGCAAAACCATAGGCGACACCAGCACCATAGGCAAAGCCCTGATAACGCATATTATTTAGTACGGTGAAGTCCGTGCCAAGGAATGATATATTATTGTGGACACGGGCTATATTAAAAGCTCCATAGAGAAGATGCGCACCTACGAAGTGACGAGAGAAACGATCACAGAACCAATAGCGCGCTTCTGGCTGAATCAAAGCATGCTTCCACTTCACGCTCTCATTCTTACTCCAGTTGTTATAACTACCTGAGATGTCGATTGTCCATTTTGGAGCAACACCCACCTCTACACCAATATTTGCCGTGGCTGTAGCATCACTAAGAATGTTTGTTTTTACAGCCCAATTCTGTGCATGAACTTGCGATATTCCACCGCTCAATACAAAAAGCGTGAAAAGCAGGCAAAATTTTAATTGGGATCTCATCTTTTTATTGTTTGTTAGGGTTTTCGTTATTATAATACAATAATTATATAATTGGTGTGCGAATTTACAACAGCGACAATAAAACGCCAAACAAACAAATCCTACATTTTATTCAATATTTGTGATACATGTTACTATTTTTGCAAATGTAGGACTAAATGTAAACATAATGATTTTGTTTTTACTTATAATTTACATATATTTGTATAAAATAAGACAGCATTACTACATGTAGTCTACATTAAACAAAAAGATCATACACACAAACAATAATATTTACGCGTATGTATACATGTAAGAAAAGGTTATTATTATGCCTAATATTTGCATTAACATTCCATAACGCCTTTGCGGGTGAAAATCTTTTTGAACACGCAAGAAGTCTACAGCGTAGTGGCAAGTCAGATGAAGCAATTGCTGCATACAAAGAGTATCTTACTAAATCTGAGGATAAGAAAAATATATCCGATAAGGAGTTATTCTTCTATACCGAGGCTTTAATTCAGCTAATGAATACATTCCAGAGCAAGGGTGATGCTGATGGATGTATATCTGCTTTGGATGAGGTATTTACAGCATCTACCATACTACAAGAGCACTGCCTAAGAGATTTCTACGCAGTAAGAGGTTATGCGCTTTCTCGTACGGAGCGAATGAAGGAGGCAGAAGAGACTATGTTAAAGGCATTTACACTACCTCCATCTGTTCCTACGCCGCAAAACTATTTCCGTGACTACGCCTATGCTGCAGCCGTCTTTTATAGCAACCCTAAATATCAGGCAGAAGTAGTTGAGTGGTGCAAGGAGGCTATACATCAAGCCGAATTAAGCAAAAACAATTCAGGCGTACAATGGGTAAAATCAATGTTAGGCTCACTATACAAGAGGAATGGAAACCTCAATGAGGCATTAGCACTATTCCTTCAAAGTAGAGAGGAGGCTGAGGCACGAAACGATGATTTGGGCGTGCTTAATAGCCTAAATTCGTTGGTAGACCTTTTCCTCTATTGGAATATTCCCGAATACGCTAATATATACGCATCGCAAGCTATCAGCGTGGAGAATCGCGTGGTTGTGAAGAATCCGATGATATCTACTCAGACATACATAAACAAAGGCAGAGCCTTACACCAACTTGGAGAGAGCGACTCTCTATACATATATACTAATCAAGCGAGAAGACTTTGCGAGTCAATGCCATACAATAGTGGCATGGTGGATGTAGACATACTACACGGCAGTATATTAACAGACATAGATAGCGACTCTATAGACATTGGTATTCAAGAACTAAGACGAGTTACAGAGCAAGGCACCGCAGCCAACCGTATCAAGGCGTATAATCAATTGGCGAAGACACACCTAAGGCGTGGCGAGAGTCGCATCGCCGAGCAGATGCTGGATAGCCTATATCTACTACTTAATCAGGGTAATATGCCAATATATACCGCTATTGACTACGAGCCTATTCTAAGTTACTACCTAAACAAGAAGAATCACCGCAAGGCAGAGCAATATGTTAAGCTGATGCTCAGAGAGCAGCAGGCATTCAAGGCCAAAAAACTAAATTTCAACCTTGTTGAAAGCATTGTAGACCTACAGACGGAGCAGAAGAACCAAGAGTTGAAGATTGTCAAACTTAAGCAGACAAATCAACGACTTATATTTGTGATAATCATCACAATAGTCACTGTTATCATCTTTGTTGTGGGTGTATTAATAATACGACAGCGAAGATACTATATAACACAGATGAGAAGAGCAAACGACAGAGCGGACTCATTGATTAAGGAGTTAAATCAATCGAACATCGAGAAGGAGAAGATTACACAGGATATTAAAGATTTTCTCAAAGATAACGATAATCGTCAAGAGTTGGAGACCTTGACACCATTCATACTCAAGGAGAGTGGTGAGACTAAATTCCGTCAATGCTTTGAGTTGCTATATCCACTATTTTTGCATCGATTGCGCGAAAGAGTACCATCCATTACGCGTCGTGAAGAGCTACTTTCTATGCTTATTGTTCTAAAGCAAGGCACCAAGGAGATATCTGAGTTACTTGCCATTGCTCCACGAAGTGTATTGATGCTCCGTCACCGTCTACGCCAAAAGATAGGGATGGATACGGAGTACTCTT